>ENA-UESH01000168-UESH01000168.1-human-gut-metagenome-genome-assembly--contig:-NODE-168-length-66217-cov-19.532688_pt1 | contig 66217 bp, 65 predicted proteins | sample MGYA00243001_ERZ508002 | MGnify/ENA primary metagenome ERZ508002 (study PRJEB26167, sample SAMN06115447) | human gut metagenome | host: Homo sapiens | place: China:Anhui | collected 2015-08-07... | reverse complement strand
TAAGCCGCGAGCGCAACGACGTATTAGTCAAAAATACGTCGTCAGACCACGGTTCGTTTTATTCTTGGCTGGCATCCGATTCGGCGTCGAGTTCCCGTTTTATCCCCTCTACCGTCGGCGAAACGATCGTTACGATATTATCCGTTTTTTTATTCTCATGCGCAAAGAGCGCGAGTTGTATTACAGGCAAAATCGTCGCGACGGAATACAGCGCGGCAAGCGCGATAAAATACGGCTCGAACGACCCGAATTTTCCGATTATCCGAAGCGACATCGCAATCAACGCCGCCACGCCCGACAAAACGGTAAAGAAAATCGTTCCGCTTTTATTCTTGCCGAAGTTTTCGTCGTCGCCCGTCGACAAACGGACGAAATAATATCCCTTGGCTATATCCAAAAGCATAACGGCGACGGATATGATTATACCGAACACTCCCGCTATCGCGCGCATGCGCGTGTCTTTTAATAATATAAAAGTATCCTGCGAATAGTCGGGTGAAGTACCGAGAATTTTTGCCGATATTATTGCCGTCGCTATATACACCGCCGCCCCTGCGAACGCCGCGAAGGCGGTTAAAAGAGTTAAAATTTTTATTTTTTTCATCGCGTTGAAATTTCGTCTCTGAAACTTTCGCCGGCAAGCGAATTTTCGATGCCGAGCATATCGCATACGGTCTTCGCAATGCACGCGTAAGTCGGTTTCGTGCCGAGATTTACCGCTTTTATGCGTTTGCCGTACACCAACAACGGCACGTATTCTCTGGAATGATCCGTAGACGGCGTAGAGGGGTCGCAACCGTGATCCGCGGTGACGAACAGAACGTCGTCGTCGCGCATCTTCGCGATAAAACCTTCAAGGCGCGCGGAAAATTCGTTAAGCGCGTTCGCATAGCCGACAGCATCGTTTCTGTGCCCGTAGACCATATCGAAGTCGACGAGATTGACGAAACATAAACCGTCGAAATCGCGTTTCTGAAATTCCTCGGTCTTATCCATTCCGTCGGAGTTATTTACGGTACGAACGGTTTCCGTCGTACCTCTGCCGCCGAAAATATCGTAGATTTTGCCGACCGCCAGAACGTCTTTACCCGCAGCCTTGATAACGTCTAGCATGGTGTCTTTCGGCGGGAGCAACGAAAAATCGTGTCTGCGCGGGGTACGCGTAAAATTATTCCTGTTTTCTCCGACGAACGGTCTTGCGATTACTCTCCCCACGGCATGTTCGCCGGTCAGAAGTTTTCTGGCAATTTCGCAACAGCGGTACAATTCTTCCATCGGAACCACGTTTTCGTGGGCGGCGATCTGAAATACGCTGTCTGCCGAAGTATATACGATAAGCGCACCCGTGCGCATATGTTCCTCGCCGTAATCTTTGATTACTTCGGTGCCCGAATACGGCTTGTTGCACAGCGTTTTCCTGCCCGTAAGCCTTTCAAATTCGTCGATAATCTCCTTCGGAAAGCCGTTCGGATATGTCGGCAGCGGTTTCGGGGAGATTACGCCTGCGATTTCCCAGTGCCCTATGGTAGTATCTTTACCCGCGCTCTGTTCGGCGCACCTGCCGTAAGCCGCCGTCGGTACGGGTTCTTTTTCGCCGAAATCAACGCCGTCGATATTGAACAGTCCGAGCCTTTTCAACTCCGGAACGTTCAGAATGCCCGTATTATAACACGCTCTGAAAGTATTGCTGCCTTCGTCGCCGAATTTTGCCGCATCGGGAAGTTCGCCGACGCCGAAACTGTCTGCCACGATAATAAAAATTCTCATATCCTTACCTCACATATTCCTGAATTGGTAATTATACAGCGTAGCATAAACGCCGTTTTTAGCCATAAGTTCTTCGTGCGTGCCGCGTTCTTCTATTCCGTCGGCTGCAAGCACGACAATTTCGTCGGCGTTTTTAACGGTGGAAAGTCTGTGCGCGACCACTATCGTCGTTCTGCCGTCGGAAAGTTTCTCTAAAGCCTCCTGTATCTGCATTTCCGTAACGTTGTCGAGCGCAGACGTCGCCTCGTCGAGAATAAGCACGGGCGGATTTTTCAGAAACGCCCTCGCTATGGCTATTCTCTGTCTCTGCCCGCCCGACAGTTTGACACCCCTTTCGCCGACATAGGTATCGTACCCGTCGTCGAGCGAGCGTATGAACTCGTCGATGTTCGCGTTTACGGCAGCCTCTTCTATCTGTTCGTCGGTAGCGTTAAAATCTCCGTAAGCGATATTTTCTTTTATCGTTCCGCCGAAAATGAAAACGTCCTGCGCGACTATACCTATATTTTTGCGGAGGTCGTAAAGGCTCATATCCTTTATATCGATTCCGTCGACGGTTATTCTGCCCGAGTCTATATCGTAAAACCTCGGAATCAGATTACAGAACGTCGTCTTGCCGCCGCCGGACGGTCCGACCAGCGCGACGGTTCTGCCCGCTCCGATTTTAAGCGACAGGTTACTTAAAATAAGATGTCCGTCGTCGTCGGTCTCTTTTTTATATCTGAAACTGACGTCGTCGAATTCTATGTCGCCCCTGACTTTGCCGACGCTCACGGGCGCGGGACAGTCTTTTTCGGGTTCAACGCTCATCACTTCGAGGAATCTCTTGAAACCGGTCATCCCCTCCTGAATCTGCTCGAATATAGCGATAAACGTCCTTATGGGCGCGATAAGCATGGCGACGTACAGAACGTAACTCGTGAGTTCGGACGCGGTTATTCTGCCGTAACAAAAGAACAGACCGCCTGCCAAAAACGCCGTAAGATAGAGAATATCCATAAACAGCGTCATCGCCGTCTGGAATTTACTCATCGCCTTATACTGCCAACTTCTAGCCTCGACGAGTTGTTTGTTGGCGTTGCCGAATTTTTCGAGTTCGTGTTTTTCGGCGGTATACGCCTTTGAAACCCTTATGCCCGAAACCGCGCTTTCGACGGCGGAATTGACCTCGGCGGTCTTTTCGCGCGATCTGCGGAACGCCGACATAAGTTCAAGCCGGAGTTTTACCGCTATTATTGCGATTATCGGTATTACGGCAAGCACTATAAGCGCGAGCCACGGATTTATAAGGGCGATCATAACAAGCGCGCCGATTATGGAAACTATAGACAAAAATACGTCTTCCGGTCCGTGATGCGCAAGTTCGGAAACCTCGAACAGGTCGTTTACGAGCCTGCTCATTATCGAGCCGGTTTTGGTCTCGTCGTAATAAGAAAACGGCAATTTCTGCAGATGCGCGAACAATTCGTTACGCATGTCCGCCTGTATTCTTACGCCGACGACATGACCCCAGTATGTAATCACATACGTCATTACCGCTTTGAGGATAAATATGCCCAGCAGCACACCCGAACATATAAGCACATAATCGAGACTTGCGGAATCTATCATTTTACCCGCGACCTTCGGATAGACGAGGTTACACACCGCGACGACGAAAGCGCAGAATAAATCTATAAAAAACAATCTTAAATGAGGTTTGTAATAACTTGCGAATTTTTTAAGCATCTCATTCTCCGTAAAGTATATCCTGCGCAATGTTTTTATAAAACAAACGCTTTATCTCTCCTCGTTTACGGGTTATGGCGAGTATCCACATAAGTTTGCATACGACCGCCTCGGGCGTCATGTCGTAAGATTCGAGAAACCCGTATTTTTCTTTAAGGCTTTTGCCGACCTTGTATACGGTCATATCGCTGCCCTCGTTGACGACCTGCGTACACATAACCGCGATTTTGCCGCGTTTGCGCCACTTGTCTATAACCTCGTAAAAGCCGAATTCGTCACCGTCGGGTATTCCGCCGACGCCGAAACTCTCAACTATAACCGCGTCAGACAGTTCAAAATACCTGTCGAGAATCCTTTCGTCCGCGCCCGGCGTCATTTTGAAAAGTCCGACTCTTCCGTCGAGTTTGTCGTAAAAAATCGGGGCTTTCGGCTTTCTCCCTCTGGAATACGAAATGACGGTTCTATCCTGAATAACCGCCTTATACGGGTAGTTTATACTTGAAAACGCATTGTAACTCTTACTTCTGGTCTTCTTAGCCCTCGTACCCGCTATGACCTTGCCGTCAAACACTATCTGCACGCCGCAGGCGTATTTGTTGACGCAGTATAAAAAACTGTCGGTAAGATTCGTTCTGGCATCCGTAATATCGAGGTCTATCGGTTTTTGCGACCCCGTTACGACTATCGGTTTGGGGCTTTTCTGTATAAGGTACGAAAGAGCCGCGGCGGTATACGCCATAGTGTCGGTGCCGTGGCAGATTACGAACCCGTCGTATTTATCGTAATTCGCACGGACAGCCTCCGCCATTTCGAGCCACCTTGCGGGGGTAACGTTGGTGCTGTCGATATTCATAAGTTGCACGGCGTCTACGTCGCATATATCCGAAACGTCGACGCGGGCAAGTATTTCGTCCGTCGTCATCGAAGGAGCAAGTCCGTTTTCGCCTTTTCTCGACGCGATCGTTCCGCCGGTCGCTATCATCAGAATCTTTTTTCTGTTATCGTCTTTCATACTCCGATTTTAGCACAAAAAAAAATAAATGTCTATGTTTTTTATATTATTTATACTAATATCGGCTATAAAGCGATTGACAAAATCGTTAATTCCGTTTATACTTAGTTTCGATTTTTTCGGAGCGTAAACTATGGATACGAGAAACGACATAAGAAACATTGCCATAATCGCGCACGTCGACCACGGTAAAACGACTTTGGTAGATGGGCTTTTGAAACAAAACCACGTCTTCCGCAATAACGAGACCGTGGGCGAAAGAGTTATGGACAGCGGCGACATAGAGAGAGAAAGAGGAATTACCATCCTCGCGAAGAACACCGCCGTAATTTACAAAGACACCAAGATAAACATAATCGACACCCCGGGTCACGCGGACTTCGGCGGAGAGGTCGAACGTATACTTTCGATGGTAGACGGCGTCGTTCTGCTCGTCGACGCGGTCGAAGGGTGCATGCCTCAGACGAGATATGTACTTAAAAAGGCGTTGTCGCTCAATAAAAAGCCCGTCGTCTGCATAAACAAAGTCGACAAAGGCGGAGACGTAAATCAGACGATCGACGGAATAATAGACCTTTTCATCGAACTCGGCGCGAACGACGAACAACTCGATTTCAAGGTCGTATATGCCAGCGCGAAACAGGGCTGGGCAACCACCGACCTTGCAAAACCGAGCGACAATCTCGACCCCCTGCTCGACACCATTTTAGAGGAAATCCCCGCACCAACCGGCGAACTCGACGCGCCTTTACAGGCGATAATCTGCAACGTCGATTACGACGAATACGTCGGACGTATCGGCATAGGCAGAATAGTCCGCGGCAAGATCCGCGACGCTCAGAGCGTAACGGTAATTCACACCGACAAGACCACGACCAACGCGCGCGTAGGCAAACTGTATCAGTTCGAGGGGCTTAAACGTGTGGAAGTAACCGACGCCGAAATGGGCGACATCATTGCGGTTTCGGGTCTCGAAAAGATCAACATAGGCGAAACGATATGTTCGCCCGACTGCATAGAACAATTGCCTTTCGTCGCCATCGACGAACCGACCGTTTCCATGTACTTCATGGTAAACAACAGTCCGTTCGCGGGTAAAGAAGGTAAATTCGTTACTTCCCGCCATTTAAGAGCAAGACTCTTCAAAGAAATAGAAACCAACGTATCGATGAGGGTCGAAGAAACCGACAGCGCAGACACTTTCAAGGTGTTCGGCAGAGGCGAACTTCACCTTTCGATACTTATAGAGAACATGCGCCGCGAAGGCTACGAGTTTCAGGTTTCCCGCCCGAAGGTAATATTCAAAGAGATTAACGGCAAGTGCCACGAACCTATGGAAGACCTCGTCGTTGAAGTCCCCAACGATTACGTCGGCGCGATAATGAACAAACTCGGCGCGAGAAAAGGCGAACTTATAGACATGTCGGCAGACGATCGCGGAGGCACGAAACTGCAATTCAAAATTCCCGCAAGATGCCTGTTCGGTTACAGGAGCGAAATGCTCACCGACACGAAGGGGTTCGGCATAATGAGCCACGTCTTCGCCGGGTACGAGGAGTACAAAGGCGACATTCCCGGCAGAACGAGAGGTTCGCTTGTCGTATTCGAAACCGGCGTGACCACGCAGTACGGTCTGTTCAACGCGCAGGAACGTTCCACCCTGTTCATCGGAGCGGGCGAAAAAGTTTACGAGGGCGAAGTCGTCGGCGAGAACTCGCGCGAAGACGATCTTGTAGTCAACGTATGCAAACTTAAACACCTGACCAACAGCAGAGCCTCCGGCAGCGACGATGCGCTCAAACTTATCCCCCCGACGACGCTTTCGCTCGAACAGTGTCTGGAATTCATCGCCGACGACGAACTCGTCGAGGTAACGCCCGTAAGCATAAGGCTCAGAAAAAAAATCCTTTCCAAAGACCTCAGAATGAAAGAATGGGCTAAAACCAGAAAATAAAACAAGCGATAAACGCCCCTCGGCAACCTTAAAGTTGCCGAGGGGCGTATTTTTATACAAAAATCCGCTGACCGACGTACAGATACTCGGCGCGGTTTTTTCGTTTGACTTCGGCTATCTTCTTTTCGTCGTATCCGCAAAGGCTTTCAAACGTGTCTTTAGGCATAACCACCCGCTTTTCGCCGTCGGTTTTTTCAATCAGCAGATACTCGCCGACGACGGGATATTCCGTAAGGTTGTTCGCCGCGACGATAACGTGCGCGCTCGTATGAAATCTGTCGGCGACGGAACTCAGATCGTCGCCCGCGGCGAATTTATAAATCGTAAAACCCGATTCCCCGATCGGGTCGATAATTTTTATCTTTTTATTCATAGTAGATTTATATTTTTAATAAACATTAAATATGACCGACGACGGCGTTTCCGTCCCGAGAGGTGATATTATAAAAAGCATTTTCAAAACCGTCGCTTACGTTACGGCATTTTCTTTCGCAGAGAGATTCCTCGGCTTTGTCTACCGCATATTTCTGTCGAGAAAACTCGGCGCGGAGGGCTTGGGCATTTACCAGATTTCGCTATCCGTTCTCGGGTTGTTTATGACGATGACTTCCGCGGGGATCCCTATAACCGTTTCGCGCATAATAACCAAAACCAAAGCCGAAAAAAACAAAGACGTCACTTCGGAATCCGTTACCGCAGGCATTCTGCTTACCATTGCCGTAAGCGTACCGCTTACGCTTATAACTCTTTTCTGCAGCGGCGCGCTCGACATTCTGTTTTCGGACGCCCGTTGCATAAGCATTCTGCGCATTATGATACCCGGGCTTATATTCACTTCGGTTTACGCGGTACTGCGGGGCTCGTTCTGGGGCAACTCGCGCTTTCTGACTTACAGTGTGATAGAATTTGCCGAAGAAGCGGTCATGACGGTTGCCGGCATAGTACTCGTAAATTCGGCGACGGATATGATGAAAGGCGCGGAGCACGCCGGCGTCGCGGTACTGGTATCGTACATATTTTCGTTTATCGCCGCATCGGCGATGTTTCTGATACGCGGAGGAAGAATAAAGTCGCCGAAAAAAACGCTGAAACCGCTTTTCAGATCTTCCGTACCCGTAACCGCTATGAGAACGGCAACTTCGCTTGTCGGAACGCTCATAGCGGTGATACTGCCCGCCAGATTGGTCTATTACGGGATGGGTTCTTCCGCCGCCGTCGGCGAATTCGGCAAGATTTACGGAATGGCTTTCCCACTCGTATCGATGCCGTCTACGCTGATAGGTTCGCTCGCAGTCGTACTCGTACCCGAACTGTCATCGAACTACTATTCCGCAAAATACGCGACTCTGCGCAACAACATAGAAAAAGCCGTAAAATTCTCGGTATTCGTGGCGTGCCTCGCCATACCCGTGTTTTTAAGTTTCGGCAGAGAGATCGGCGTATTTTTATACGACGACGAAACCGCGGGAACGTACGTCGTGAAAGCCGCCGCCATGATGCTGCCGCTGAGCCTTACGATTATAACGACCAGTATGCTCAACTCTCTCGGCAAAGAAAAAACGACGCTCCTGTATTACCTTATCGGAGCGTCGCTCATGCTGTTATGTATTTACTTTTTGCCTAAGTACCTTGGTGTAAACGCGCTTATAGTCGGCATGGCGGTAAGTTACGTCGTATCGTGCGGTCTTAACCTTATTTTATTGCGCCGCGTTTCACCCGTAAAACCGCGTATTCTGTCCTATATAGCGACTTCGGTCATATTTATCGCACCGTCTTCCGCGCTCGGACTGTTCCTTAAAAACTTACTCTTTAACCGTCTGCCCTTCGCCGTCGCGCTCATTTTCTGCATCGCGGTCGTCGGAGTCTTTCAATTCGCCCTTTTCGCGGTTTTCGGGATGACGGATTTTTCCGAAAAACTCAGACAAAACGTTGTACGACGGAATAATGACAAGAGAGTAAGCGGCCGCGCTTAAAACTCCGCTTAAAATTCTGGCAACCAAAAGCCAGCCGAACACCTGTGACAGCGATCCGTAATTGAATATAATACACGAATCGACGTACTGCACGACGGTATTTATCGCCGTAACGAAAAGCGAACTGAAAATAACCGTCAGGACAATCCCGACCTTCCCGATTTTATCGCCTTTAATCTTCTCGGTAATTATAACCGTTATGCCGACGAACGCCGCCCTGCCGATCGCCGCAAGCATCCACAGCGGAGTCGTGGCGGAAATCCCGTAAGTCGTCGCCTGCGACAAAAACGAACCGACGGCGGCGACGGTCAAGCCGTCGGGCAAACCGAGAAACAACGTGCACAGAATTATCGGCAGACCGTCGAAAGTAAGTTTTATCTTCCAGCCTATCGGCAACGACAGATAGTTCGACAAAACGAAGTAAAGCGCGACGAACGCCGCGTCGAACGCAAGCCTCTTTGCAACCGCAAATTTTCCGGACATAAAAAAACACTCCTCACAAAAAGAGAGAGCGCCAAGGTAGAATAAAAAATTTTCTGCATTGGATGCGCCAAAAAACCGCAAGGAAATTCCCTTTTCGTCCGTGTTCAACATCCCGTTACACGGCACTTAACGCTTTTTGTGCTACTCTGCTTTTTACATCGGTTATTATAACACGCATAAGGTGCGAAAGTCAAGCGGCAACGGCATATATTTTTCAAAAAGTACCATATTATCGATATGGTAATTATTTTTATACGCTCACTTACGACTTTTATCGTTCTGCTTATCGTAATGCGGCTTATGGGCAAGCGTCAGATAGGCGAAATGCAACCTTTTGAACTTGTTATAACTTTGCTCATCGCCGAACTGGCGTGCATACCTATGGCGGACATTTCGGTACCGCTCGTTTACGGCATAGCGGCGATACTCGCCGTGTTTATACTGCACCAGTTGCTGTCCGTAATCGAACAGACAAGTCAGACCGCAAAGCGCATCATAAGCGGCAAACCGTCGCTCGTCTTAAATAAAAACGGCGTAGACTTCACGGAACTCAGACGCAACAATATGGACGTCGAAGACCTGATAGAATCGATGCGTTCCGCCGGTTATTATTCGCTTGACGACCTCGACTACGCCATATTCGAGTCCAACGGCAAACTGTCGGCAAAAGAAAAGGTCGATTACGACAAAAGAAAAACTTCTCTGCCCGTACTTTTAATCGGCGAAGGCAAACTCATATGTAAAAACCTGTCGATTATCGGAAGAGACAAACCGTGGCTCGAAGAATTATTGCGTAAAAACGGCATAAAACGAATCAAGGGCGTCGGTGTGATGACGGTAGACGGAAACGGAAAAGTTTATCTGCAAAAGGAAAACGAAAAATACAAGACCTTCGCGACAGAAATCGGGAGGAACGTAAAATGGTAAAATCGATTATAACCGTACTGATTTCCGCCCTGATTTTCATCGGCGGAGGCGTATACGAACAGATTTATTTAAGCAGAACGTTCGGGGATTTCCGCGGGCGGCTGGAAACCGTTTACGAAAAGACCGAAAACGAAACCGTAACCCCCGCAGACGTCAAAGCCGTACAGGACGAATGGATAAAGCACAAAAAATCGTTGCATGTTTTCGTGTCTCACAACGACATAAAGGAATTCGACATGTGGATAGCCGAATCGTTAAATTACGTCAAACAGAAGAATTACGGCGAGGCTCTCGACAAACTCGAAGTCGCGATAGAACTTACCGAACAGATTCCGAAAGGCTATCTTATAAGATTTGAAAACGTATTCTGACGCCCGACGGTAATACCGCACAAAACAATACGGCGTTAAAACGCCGTAAACTCAAACAGCAGTCCGCGAAACTCTCCGCGAACTGCTGTTTGAAAAATATATGATAAGGGGGAAAATGATGAGCACTTTCAAGTAAACCGAACTGCTTTCATAAAGCACTTTCAATTTACACCCATATGATACACTTTCCTTACGAGAATGTAAATCGGATTTAATCAATATTATTTAATTAAATCTTATTTTGAAAAAGTTATATCTTAAAATATAAAATAGTGTCGGAATCCGCCGAATACAATCGAATACTTTCGTAAAGTGTCTTAAAAAAATATCGACGTTTTGGTTGCTTGCAAGTCTGACGGCGGATTTTCAGGATAAGACAAGGCGCGCGAACGGGTTAATACTTAACGTATAAGCCGCGAGCGCAACGACGTATTAGCCAAAAATACGTCGTCGGACCACGGTTCGTTTTATTCTTGTCCGGCATACCACGCCGACCCGTCTTCGCGCAACAAGACTTTCTTGCTCGATTTCCTTGCTTTATCCGCGATTTTATTATATAATGTATTCATACTCGTTTTAAGGTGTTTTATGAGGGTAAGAAACGTATTCGGAATAGTTACGCGCAACTATATACTGTTTTTCAAAACATTCGCATATAAACTGGTTGTATTCGCGGTGTTCGCTTTGCTTTCGGCGTTGATTTTACAGGTCCGCATGCGCGGTCTGTACGAAAAATTATTTCCCGTCGTCAAAGACGGCTACGCGATAATCAAGGCGTTGTTCGCATCCGCCGACACGGGCGAACTTGCGGAAAAATTCAGCGCGAGCGTAGACGCCTTCGTCAAATACCTTTCGACCAGCGTAGGCGATATAGTCGTAACCGGAGTTATTCTGCTGATTATCGTCTTCATTTATCGTTTCGTAAGCGATGCATGCGACTGCGTAATCATGATAACCCTCGACGGCTATATGGCAAGCCTTATCAAAAAGCCGTTCTTTGCGACGTTATTCGAGAATCTCGGTCAGATAGTCAGATACCTTCTGGTCGAAGTTCTGTTTGCATGCGTATTCGGCGCGGCGGTCGCGGCGGCGACTTACGGTCTTGCGCTTTTAATGCTTTCGCTTGCCCCCATACTGTTGCCGTTCACTCTTTTGCTTTTCGTATTCGCCTGCCAGGGCATGTACAATACGATGACAAGCCAGTTTATGGCTAAGGCTTTAATCGAAAAAAAGAGCCTCGGGCTTTCGCTGAAAGAGGGATTCCGTCCGCAAAAAGTTTATTTCCTTAAAATGTACGCGTCGTATTCGCTTATAAATATAGTGGTATATTACCTGTTTGCCACGTCGTTTCTGTTCACTTTCGGCGTCGGCACGATCTTCCTTATTCCCCTTTCGACGATGTTCGTATGCGGAATGAAGACGGTCGACTATTACGTCATTCACACACGCAAATACTTCATCGATTACGACAATATCGTCGTACCGAAGGAACTTCGCGAAAACGACGAACAAATGCTTAAAGACGTCGAGATATAATTATGACGATTAAAGAGAGAGCGAACGAACTTCTCGAAAGGAGTTTTTCCCGCAATATATTTACCTATACCGATTTTCTGACTTCCGCCGAACAGGCGGAAGTTTTGTCTGCCGTAAACGAAAACGCCGTCGGGTTTTTCGGCGGGTGCGATTTCGCCGAGCGTAAAAAAGCCTGTTTCGGCAGGGAAAAAGACCTCGGCTACCCGCCCGACTATTCGATACGCATACTTAAAATTTCGCCGTCCGGCATAAAATTCGCCGAAGACATAACCCACCGCGACGTCCTCGGGGCAACCCTTAATTTAGGCGTCGAAAGGGATAAAGTCGGCGATATTTTCGCCGTCGGCAAAGAGGCGTATATAATTGCCGACGAAAAAATAAGTCCGCTTATTTTAAGCGAACTTAAAAGAGTCGGAAGAAATCCCGTCGAAGTTACCGAAGTCGATTGCGTGCCGGAGACTTTCCGCCCAAGGAGAGAAGAAAAACGCGTATCCGTCGCGGCGATAAGAGCCGATGCGATCGTGGGCGGCGCGTTCAATCTTTCACGCGAGGAGAGTTCGTCGCTGTTCCTTAAGTCCTGCGTTTCGGTAAACGGAAAGGAATTCCCCGACGGCAGTAAAAAATTGAAATACGGCGACACGGTGTCCGTAAGAGGACACGGCAAATTCGCGTTTATACGCGACGACGGCGAAAGCCGCAAAGGCAAAACTTTCGTCGTGCTTGAAATTTACAGATAAATTTACGATATACCGTCGTCGGATTTTACGCAGATTTTCGGTATCAACCCTATATACGGCGACGGCGCCGACGGATATTCGCTCGACCCGAACGCCTTTTTATCTTTATACGTTATCACGAGTTTTTTCTTCGCTCTCGTAAGGGCGACGTAAAAAACTCTTTTTTCTTCTTCCTCGTTGCCCGACAATTTCGACGGGAACGACGGAATTTCGTCTTCGCCCGCGCCCGCCAGTATTACCGTCGAGAACTCGCAACCCTTGGACTGATGTATGGTTATTATCGGCGTCTTTTTCGACTTCTTTATCATCGAATCGAGTTTACTGCCGCTTAAAGCCGCATCGGATAAAATTTCGCCCAACGCATTTATCGGCGACGGAGCCTCGCCTATGTCTTTAATCGCCGCATAAAGGTCGTTTGCCGCCTCTCTGTCGGCTTGCGGAGTGGACGAATCTATAATCGAATATGTTGCCGATATATCCTTTATGAGCGCGAAAGCATCCCCGCTTTCGGTTTCGACCGAAAAGCGTTTAAGGTTTTCGTGCAGACCCGCAAATGCCGACGCGTTGGATGCGAGTACGGTTTTGCGCACGCTCGTCGCGGGGATGATATACCCCTGCAAAACAGAGATAAGGCATGCTTTGGTCGCCGTCACGTCGGAAAACGCATCGTGCGCCCTGTCGTTTACCACGCCGAACTTTTCGCACAGCGTCGACAGTTTATAATTTTTTTCATGTCTGAAAAACGTCTTCGCAATGACAAGCGTATCGTAACAGCCGACAACGGAAAGCGGAATATTCTCACGTTCGGCAAGTCTTTTTATTATTACGTCGTCGAACGCCGACGAATTATGTCCGACCAGCACGCAACCGCTTGAAAAATCGGCAAAACGCCTTATAGCCTCATTTAATTTAATTCCGCCGTGAGTTTCGATGTATTTTTCGTCATAGCCGTGCGTCGCCAGCGCGCCTGCGGATATTTCCCTTTCGGGCAGAACGAAGACATTGAATTGCTCTTCTCTGCCCGCGCCGAATTTAACAGCGGAAATCTGAACGGGTTCGTCGACGGCGGTATCCGCGCCGGTGGTTTCGAGATCGTACACTATAAGTCTTCCGTGTTCGTATGCATCGATCAGCGAATAAAATCCGTCGCCGTGAAGATAGGTATCGTCGCGCATAAAATCGCCCAAAGACACGCCCGCCGCGCCGTAACTTTCGATCGCGGCAACAAGGTCGGTCTTTACGGATTTTATAAATCTGCGACAAATTCTGTCGAGCGCGCCGACGTCCGACGGGTTGACGACAAGCCGCATAAACGCCGTAAAATCTTTGACTATCGGTCTTTTGTAAAGCCTGTGATCGGCGTCGGCGGTGAAAAACGGAATTCGTTCGGCTTTCGGCAACGACGAATTAAGGCGCGTAAGGCTTTTATACAGATTGGCGGCATAGCGGTTCGATCGGGTCATCACGCATATGTCGGTTCTGTCGCCGTCGTAGTTACCGATAATCGAAAAGATTTTTTTCGCCTCGTCTTCCTGAGACGAGCAACCGCAGACCTCTATTTTTTCGCCATCGGGCTCGGTCGTTACGGTAACGCCGCCGCCGAACGCGTTTTTAAGAAACCCGTCTGCCGCGACGCGCAAAACTTCGGTGGAACGTCGGTTTTGCGTCAATCTTATTTCGACGGGCGCATACTTCGCCTTAAAGTCGGCGATTATCTTCTTCGGGTCGGAACCCCTCCAACCGTAAATCGTCTGATTTTCATCGCCGCAAAGCATTACGACCGCAGACGGAAAGAACTTTTCGACTATCGAATATTCGGTCGTACCGACGTCCTGCACCTCGTCGAGGACGACGAGTTTATACCTGTCCGTCGCCACCTCTCCGCGCGCGATCAACTCCTTGGCGTAATAAAGCAAATCGTCGAAATCCGCAAGCGCGGAAGACGAAAGCGCGTCTGCATAGCGCGTAAAATATTCTCTGCCGCGGGTCTGAATAAGGTTATAAAAATTATAATCGGTGATCTGCGCGCCGTATTTACGGAACGAGAACAACTCGGCAAAATCGTCTTTTTCGGCAAGCGACGCAATCGCCGCGGCGTAGCCGTCATCAGAAGAAAACGAAAATCCGAGCGCGTCTTTTTCGGCTTTTACGGCGGATACGATACGCGAAAACTGTTTGTCCGGTAAAACGGTCAACTTCTCTTTATCGTCGGTTTTTTCGGCGATCATGCCGTCGGCAAGGCGTTTCTGCAATTCGCCGGCATCGGTTTCGTCTATAACAGAAATCAGATTTTCGGCGCGGGTTTTATAACCGTACTCCTTTATGAGTTCATAGCAAAACCCGTGGACGGTAAAAGCGTTTACGGCAGTTTCGCCCGCATATGACAGCACGTCGTCTTTAATTTCGTCGCGAGCCTTTACGGTAAACGTAAGCAACAAAATTTCTTCGGGTTTTATACCTCTTTTTATACCCTCCGCGACCTTGTTGGCAAGCGTAAAAGTCTTGCCCGTCCCTGCGGATGCAAGCAAAAGCACGTTGCGATCGAACGTTTCCACCGCTTTTTTCTGTTCTTCCGAAAGAGCCATAACACACCTCACCGTTGCTTGTCGGGAATAATATAAATATAGTCGATTTATCGTCTTATGTCAAGCAATAAATACCCCGCCGACCGTAAACGGTCGGCGGGGTGCGAATTTTGATTATGTATTATTCGGCGACGGTCGCTTCGACTTTTTCGGGAGCGGCAACGGCTTTCGGATTTACGTTCGCAATCAGATCTCTTACGCTCTTCGACGCAAGCAGCAACGCCGCGGCGACTATGTCTATAGCGAGATCGACAAGCGTAAAGGAATTATACGCGAAACTGTATGCAAGCGGGCTGTCCATAGTCGACCATGTCCAGAATACGAAGTAACCGCTTATGACGTGCGCGGCGTATCTGAACAGAACGGCGATGACCATACCGACCATGATTTCGGCAATCATGTTGCCCTTTAAGAACTTGAACTTTTTAGCGATACCTGCCAAGCCGAGCGCGGAAAACGCAATCGGGAAGTCAAGCAAAATCTGCATCCACTGATATACGCTGGGGTTCTGTATAAACTGCAGAACGCCGTATATAAGACCTGCGAAAACACCCTTTCTCGCGCCGAACATATACGCGTAAAGCATAAGCGGCAACATACTTGCAAGCGTTACGGAACCGCCCATGGGCAACGAGAAGAATTTGACGTAAGAAAGCGCGAAAGAAAGCGCGATGCAGACGCCGGCGTAAGCGAGGTTCTTCGCGGTATTTGCAGTGCCCTCGTCTTTACCGAATATAAACGCCAGAGCGACGATTATCGCCACGAGCGCGAACGAAAGCACATAGTAAAGCACGCCGGAATTCTTATAAATTTCGTAATTTTTATACGCCTTTGCATTGATTATGTTCATGCAAAGGATAACCGCGTATACTATGACGACGGCAAAAGCGATATATACGAAATACGTATAAGCCTTAGGCGCGAATTTTTTGAGTAACGCCCCTGCAAGAACAATCAGCAACAGGGTTATAAAGAAACCGATGAACAGCCAGAAGGACGCATCGATTTTACCTTTTACCTGCAAACGCGACAACTGAATGAACAGGAACACCGCTACAAGCGTAACCGAGAAACCTACGACAACGCCGACGGCGAATTTTTTAAGCGTGGGCATAGCGTCTTTCTTTTTGAAAAAGACTACGGAGAATGCCACCGCAAGCGCGACGGCTATACCGAGCGCGAGCCACAAAGAAAACGCTTTAAGCGACTCTATCACGAGGTCGAGCGTATCTTCGTCGATTGTTAAAAGACTGTTTTTCATATGATTTGCTCCTTTTATCGCCGCGGACGCAATAAAGCCGTTTTATGTTCGTCGGATAAAAAACGCCCCTTTATACAAAACGCATAAAGGGGCATATACTACCTGATAAACTCACATCCCCTGTCAAGCATTACCTTGTCGGGTTCAACGGGTATAATCTCAGCCGTAAACGGGTTTACGGCACCCCAAGCGATTAAATTCGGATATAGTATAATATATTGTTTTTAATTTGTCAACGATTTTTACGCTTTAACAACGGTATACCATATATCGCCGTTAGCCTGCTCATGAATTTCTACTTTATAACCGTCGGCAAGGAAGTTGGTGTGCTCGCCCTCAGCCCAGCAGTCCGCGGGGTTGAAGTTTACGAACGTACCGCCCTTGACTACTATTTTAGCCGTTCCGTTTGCGCGGTTAGCGTCATAGCAGTTAAGTACGAATCCGTCAGCCTTAGTCGCGTCGGGATATTTCTGCTGTACAGAGAAGAAACCTCCTTCGATAGTCGCAGTTCCCTCATAAACGTAAACCGCATGCATGTTACCGACAAACGTACCGTCTTTAATGACGAGGTTTGCACCGTCTTCGACGTCCACGGCATAGCAGTCGTTTTCTTTGGCTTTATAAGTTCCGCCGACAAGCGTCAGAGACGCGTTATCCCTTACGGAAACAAGCGACCAGTCGTTATCGCTCCAGATCTCGGCTTTATTATCGTTTGAAATAGTTTTGCCGGTAGCGTTTATCGTAACGTTGCTGTTACCGCTTATAGTCAAAGTCCTGGAAGGAGCAAGGTCTGCGGTAACGTTAAGATTTCCTGCCAAATCGTATTGATAACCGAAACTCAACATCATCTGAAGAAAACTTTCGGATACCACTTCGTACCATATATCGTCGCCGTCTTTAGTCGTTACGACGGTATAACCGTCCGCGACAAAGTTAGTGCCTTTACCTTCTGCGGTGTTATCGGCGGGGTTGAAGTTTTTGAATTTACCGCCCTTTACAATGACTTTCGCCGTACCGTTTTTGTATGCGGAGTCTACGCAGTTGATAAGGAAGTTGTAACCATACGGTTCGCCGAACGGTTCGCATGCAAACGTTCCGCCGTTTATCGTAAGCGTACCTTCCTGAACCTGTACGGCAGTGCCGCCGCCGTAATATGTACCGCCGTTTACGGTAAGGTTTGCGCCTTTCATAACGTTGATGGCATAAGCGCCGTTTACGCCGGTATCTATACCGCCGTTAAGTCCGGCATTGATAGCCGTATCGGCTCTTACGATAAGCGCGACAAAGTTTTTACCATTATTACCCATATTGTCGGGCGTTACGATCTTCGCATTAAGTTGAAGAGTAGTAGGCTCGGTAATCATAAGCCTGTCTGCGAGAGTATCCGGAGCGTTGGTAATCTTTACGTCGGAAGTCAATTTCGCATTGCTGCCGCTTATCTGATCGGCAAGCAATTCTACGTCTTTCGTCGTATTTACCGCAATGGTATCTTCGGGAACTTCGGGGAAGTCTTCGACAGCCACGTTGCCCTGAACAGCCTCTACGGTGTAAGAAAGCGTGCAACTCGTATTGTTGCAGGTTGCGTCTTCCGGAAGAGTTATGACAACGGAAACGTCGGCGATGAGTTTATCTTCGTCGGGGTTAAGAGTAGCGTATTTAGAACCCGAAGTATAACCGTAAAATTTCTTTCCGTCAAGGGTTATGTCGAGCGAAGAGAACAAACCGTTATCTTCCACAACGGATATGACCGTACGATATTTAACCGTAACCGTGCTGTTGTTTACGACTTTGATGTTGAATTTAACGGTATCTTTGGGTAAGAAGTTGCTGAGCGTAAGTTTGCCGTCTTCAAATTCCGCGCTGCCGTAATACAATTTGCCCTCGACGGTTTCGCCGTTTTCGTCTACATAAGACTTTTCGACGTTTTCGACCGTAGCGGAAACTTCTACGTTACCGCTCGTAACCGCGATGTTTACCTGACTTTCGGAAGTAAAGAATGCGAAAGTCGCACCCGCGATAAGGCTGACGCACATCGCTATAGCCATAATTGCGGAAATGATAATACTGTTTCTTGTCTTCTTCATAATTCCATCTCCCGTCATGCAATTTTCCTCGGCGGTGTAAGTCGCCGAGGAAAGTTTATGATTTAATTATTATGCTTTTGTTCCGTTATTGAGAACGGTAAGACCCTCTTTGGAAACTACGGGCGTACCGTCGGAATATTTAAGATTATGTCCGTTACAATCGACTATAACGTTTTCGCCGAACGGGAAGTCCAAAGCAAGACTTGTATAATTTGCGCCAAGCAGAACAACGTTATTGTCTTTCTTCAAAGCAGTCTTAATATCGTAAGCACCAGTCATGATTTTGCATACAGCATAGTCGTTTTCGCCTTCGCCGTATACGACTTTCGCATAGCCTGCGCCGATATGGTCGTCACTGTAAACGGTGTACCAATATCCGCTCTTTTCTACGTGGTATCCCTTAGGTACGATTATGTCGTCGTCACCGGTATCGGGATTGCTCGGGTCGAAATTATAGAATGTACCGCCCTTGACGATTATCTTGGCGCCATCGCCGTCTTTACAGTTCAAAGTCCACTTCGGAGTTTTAGACTGGAACTTACCGCCGTTGATTTCAACGGTTGCATGATCGGACGCATAAATCAAATCGTAGTGATTGTCGCTGCCGGTGATTTTCTGAGTGAAGTATCCGCCGTTGATAACGACTTTTGCATTTGCGCCGTCAGCCCATACAGCCATTGCGCCACCGTTGGAGCCTTCCAACGCTTTAACATCCGCATCGATCGTTATGTTCGCTTTCTTCATTGCCTGTATCGCGCCGAATCCGCCGTTAGCGGCAACGGGAGTGGTTATAGTCAAAGTTTCGGAACTGGAAGAAACAGGACTGGTAGTCGGATATTCGTTAGCATTAAGCTGAGTCGCGACTACGGTTATAGCGAGATTGGTCACGTCAAGGTTCTGATACGCATTGCCTGCGGTTTCGGGGAATTCGCCGGTTATGGCGACTTCTTTCATTTCACCGGCGGCAAGAACTTCGTCTGCGAGAATGTCTTCCCCGACATTAACCGCTACAGGGGCGTTTTCGTCAACCTTAACGTTGAACGCCAGAACTTCGAGAAGTTTGGAATTAGCAGAACCGTTGAACGTCATGTTGAATTTCAATTTCAGATTGCCGTTGTTGACAACGCGAAGTTCGGGGAGTTTGAATTTGTATCCCGGAGCCCAGAGACCGTTATCTTCGTCTTCCGCATCGGTACGGATAAACGAAAGGGTTTTACCCTCGGCGTCGACCCATTTTTCGCCGTCAAGCATCTGAAGGGTTACGTCAAACTTACCCGATTTAATAGTGTTCACGTTTACTTTTGCCGAATCGGTAAACCAAGCGTAAGTTCCGCCAACCATAAGGCTGACACAAAGTGCGATAGTGAGTATCGCCGAAACGATCACGTTTCTTTTTGTGTTTTTCATATATCTTCTCCTTTTGAGATTTTTTGCTTTTGATCAGTTATACGTTCGTATCGGCAACGTATTGTTCTGCGTTTACGATAAGATCGAAATTTACTTCTTTTTCCTGCGCGGCATTACCTGCGCTCGGCGCGAATACGATTTTTACGGTAAAGTAAGAGTCAGTCGTATTTTTCTGCACCAATTTTTCGCTTACGACGACCAAGCCGTCTTCGCGTTTACAATCGGAAAGTCTTACGCCTTCCGCAGCCCCGTCGACATATACAATCAACTGCTTAGCCAACTCGGCATTTTCATCGTCCGTAGAAAGGTCGAGTTTTATCGCGACGCTATATGTAAACGCTATATCGCCGGCATTTACGACGTGCATTTCAGCCTGATAACTCGAACCGGGCGCGATATGCTCGTTTGCGCCGACGCCGAATACGTTGGAACCGTCAGCCGCCGTAAAATCCTTTGTTTCGTTATCGACCGTTTCGGTCGGCATGCCCGTTGTCGGATCGGGAACGTTCTTTACGAGTTCGACGCGCTCGAGCCCGATTTTAAGCGTACCTGCCGAAAGGTGGTTGGTGACGTTCGTTTTGTCGCTGAAAAGCGCGAACGTACCCGCTACGGCAACGCTTACGCTGAGCATAAGCATAAGACTTGCCATAAGGAGTTTGGTTAAAGTCTTCGTACCCATTATTCAGCCGCCTCCGCGTTTTCTTCCGTCTGTACGTTTTCGTTAGCCGCCGCGTTCTCGCTTGCCGCGGCGTTTTCGGCGCGTCTTTGTCTGCGGCGGATCTTCGCCTGTTCCTTTCTGTACGCGCGCTCTTCTTCGATTGCCTTTATCGCTATGTTCATGCTGTCTTTTACGGCGGCAAGCGCGTTTTCGTCGGTAACTTTTATCGTTGCGGGCGCCTGTTTTACTTCGACCTTGTTTTCGCTTACATAGTTCTTGAAATCGAGGTTGGGTATCACGAGTTCGCAAATAAGCGTGTCGCGTTTGATTTTAAGTCTTACAAGACGACTTTTGCCGACCTTATATTCTTCGTAATTTGCGTTTTTATAACGCTTGCTGTCCTCGACCGCCATTGCGTAACGAACGATTTCGTCGTAATAGCCTTTGTATTCGGGCGAAAGTTCGAGATATTTTTCGTCGAGCGTTTTCGTACCCGCCGAGAAATTGACTCTTCCGTCCTCGTCTGCCGTTTCCTCTTCCGCCGCGGCGGTCTCGGTATCGGTTTCGATTTCGATTGCGACTTCTTCGGGTTCTTTCTCCTGCTCCGCTACCGGCTCTTCGACAGGCGCGGCAACGACGAGCGGCGCAGACTCTTTAACGGGTTCTGCGGCAACCTCTGCCTGAGGCTTAGCCTCGACGACGGGCGTCGTCGATTTTCTGCGGCGTTCGTCCAAAACGATATCTCTCGTAACAACGGTTACGCAGAATATACCGATTATCAGAACGACCGCAATGAAACAAATCATCAATGCATACATTTTTCTCGTCCTCCGATTTCGTTCTATTTTCCGTCAACGGTTTCGTCGGCGCGCTTTTCGGCTTTAAGTTCGGCAAGTTGCCGTTTCAGGTTCTCTATTTCGTCGTCTTTTTGCGACTGTTCGGTTTTCAGTTTCTCTTTCTTGTCTTCGGACACCGCTTTCGCTATCCGTATTACCTGCAACACTATCATCAGCGCACACGGCACGATTATTATAAGGATTATCCCTACGGGTTGTCTCAACGCGTACACGCACAGCCCCAGAAAATAACTCTGCCCCGTAACCTTACCTATTACATAACTGTAACCGGGATTTGCGGTATCTATGACCTGCTGCACAACGCCGTCTTCGGAAGATTTGTTATCCCCTTCGAGCGTCAGCACATAACCGCCGTCTTTGCGTTCGATATTCACCAGCCTGTGGGTTATCGTCTGCTGACCGCCCGAGCCTGTCTGATAATATCTGAAAGTCAGAACGTCGCCGACTTTCAGCGTTCCGTACCAGTCCTGCTTTTCGGCGTCGCTTTTGGGCGCGACTTTAACGAACACGCACGATTTTGTACGAATGCTTTTGATTTTATATCCGCTTACGTCGGTGTACTCGCTTTTTTCCATCGAGCCCGACAGAACGAATCTGAGTTGATAACCGAACACCGTAGCCGCGCCGTCTTCGCTTTTGTTCGATGACACCGTCACTATGACGGTGAACAGCGCGAATACAAGAATTATGCCGACAAGCACGTCTGCCGCTATACGGATTATCTTTTTAGCGACCGCGCCGCCGTTTTTTTTGTCTTCGGTTGAATTCATCGGTTCACCTGTCAAATATTATTCCGATATGCGCTGCGCCGACAGAATTATGTCGAACGACACCGTTTTGCCCTGCGCCTCGTTGCCGACGTCGATCGGCATTTCGTATTCGACGATTATGCCGCCGATATTTTCGCCGAGACGAATTTCGCCGCGTCTTAAAACGTCTGCCAGCAGACCGCTTGCAACGACGTCTCCGTTTTTCGTTTTTACCGTTACGTTTATGAAATCTTTAAGCATACCGTCGTCGGAATTTGCAAATTCGAGCGATACGCTGCAATCATCCGCCGACACTTTGACTTCGTAAGTCTCTTTACGCGTCGGGTAAAACCCTTCGAGTTCCACCGACAGACTTTCGGATTTTCCGCTCTGAAGGGTTACGGTCGTTTCTTCGGCGAGTTTTTTATTGTCATCGTTGACCATTATGCCCGTCGTTACGCCGATAAGCGACAACACAACGCAGGCAAGTATCAAAAGCGACTTGATTTTTCCCACTTTACACGACCTCCTTCGTCTTTCTTTATTATCTTATAAGCGGATTTTCTCGTCTGCAGACGAGAAAAGGGATATCCCTTGCCATTTTGTAAGCAAAACTATTATACGCTTGCCCTAATTTCGGACGCATTATAGCACTGCAAAATACGGATGTCAACGTTTTTCGTGGCAGTTTTGTATACTTTTTTTATATAAAAATATATCGCATTCTGAAAAATTCGCATAAAATCTGAAATTTTATTCATATCGGCTCGTGAAAAAAATTTCATCAACTATGTGTTTTATGTCAAAAATAACAAATACGTCACAAAAAAACCGCCACGCGGCGGTTTTTTCGATACATCCGATATTAGTTTATTAAAACTCGATGTGCTTTATCCCATCTTTTTCGCTGTAACGGTAAAGCACGATCTTATGCCCTATCGTACATACGACTTCGGCGTCCAGTGCGTCCGCCAGATCGTCGGCGAGAAACCTCGCGTCGTCCTCTGCGTTTTTAAGCACGGTTATTTTTATAAGTTCGCGCGCGTCGAGCGCGGAAGAAAGCCCCGTAAGCATATTGTCGCTTATTCCGCCTTTACCTATCTGCCCTATCGGTTCCAGCGTCTGCGCCAACGAGCGCAGTTTACTTCTCTGTTTTGTCGTCATTTTTAATCTCCTGTTATAGTTTGTCGGTATTCCCGACGCCCGTATCGGCAAATCGCCGACACGAACGGTACGTTAATCGATATAGTCGAATTCGGTCGTACCGATAAGCACCGTGTCGCCGTCTTTTACGCCGAGTTTTCTGAGCGCATCGAGTACGCCGTAGTCTTTCAGCGTCTTATGCATATACGCAAGCGAATCCATATCGTCGAGTATTACGTTGCGTTCGAGCAGTCTCACGATAGGTCCGTCGACGACGTATACTCCGTCTTCTTCGTCGTAACGCGCTGTAAACTTTCTTACGTCCTCTTTTTCGTAACGGAATTCCTCGTGTTCGATCGGTTGCGGCGCAGGCATTTCGGCAAGCATCGAAAGCAGGTGTTTCACGAGTTCTTCGGTACCTTCGCCGTTTATCGCGCTTATCCCGAACACTTTGCGTCTGCCGTTTATCTTACGTCTGAACGCCTTTATGTTTTCTTCCGCGCCGTCGAGATCGCATTTATTCAATGCGATTATCTGCGGACGTTTGGCAAGTTCCTTGCTGTACGCTTTGAGTTCGGCGTTGATTTTCTTATAATCTTCGTACGGGTCTCTGCCCTCGCTGCCCGAAATATCGACGACGTGTACGAGAATCCTCGTCCTTTCGATATGACGTAAGAACTCTATGCCGAGCCCCGCGCCCTGCGCCGCGCCCTCGATAAGTCCGGGGATGTCGGCGCAGACGAAAGAATCGTCGTAATATCTTACCACGCCGAGGTTAGGCGACATCGTCGTGAAATGATAATTCGCGATTTTGGGTTTCGCCGCCGAAACTTTCGACAACAACGTAGACTTACCGACGTTAGGAAACCCTATAAGTCCGACGTCGGCTATTATTTTGAGTTCGAGTATTATCTTTCTCGGTTCGGTCTTTTCGCCTGCCTGCGAAAAGTGCGGCGCGTGTCTGCGCGCGGTACAGAAGTGCAAATTGCCCTTTCCGCCGTTGCCGCCCTCGAGGACGAGTTCCGTCTGACCGTTTTCGTACATATCGCAGATTATCCTGCCGCTTTCCGCGTCCTTAACGACCGTACCGAGCGGAACGTTGATATACACGTCTTCGCCGTCTTTGCCGTGGCACTTGTTCGTACCGCCTTTGCCGCCGTTTTCGGCGACGTATTTGCGTTTATACATAAAGTCTATAAGGCTGGATCTGTGCCTGTCCGCGACGAAATATATATCGCCGCCCTTGCCGCCGTCTCCGCCGTCGGGTCCGCCGTTGGCGACGCCTTTATACCGCATGAACGATACCGCGCCGTCTCCGCCGTCGCCCGCTTTTATGGTGATTGTCTCTTTGTCTAAAAATTTATCTACGAACATATTTTTACCTGTTTTTATCTTTATACTCGCATAGAGCGTTTATCCCGCATCCGACGCACATCGGCGACCGTGAATGACAGATTTTTCTACCGTGCCAGATAAGGCAGTGATGCATCTTCGACCACTTCTCTTCCGGTATAGCCCTCATCAGGCTTTTTTCGACCGCGGCGGGATCTTTACCCTTGCCGAGCCCCGTTCTGTTGGCCACGCGGAAAACGTGCGTATCGACGGCTATCGCATTACCGCCGAAAGCCACGCTGTAAACTACGTTCGCGGTCTTCCTTCCGACGCCTGCAAGGGTCTGCAGACTCTCGCGCGTGTCGGGGACTTGTCCGCCGAACTTTTCGACTATATCCATGCTTGCCGACAGGATATGTTCGGCTTTTGCGTGATAAAACCCGCACGAATAAATATACCCCTCGAGTTCGGATTGGCTGAGCCCCAGCATTTTCTCGGGCGTGTCGGCAACCGCGAAGAGTTTTTGCGTTACCTTGTTTACCCTTTCGTCGGTACACTGTGCCGAAAGCACGACCGCAACGAGCAATTCGTACGGCGTGGCGAATTCGAGCGCGGGTTTCGCGTCGGGATAGAGTTTTTCGAGCGCGTCGCATATCCGCAACGCCTTTTCTTTGGTCATAAGCAGATTTTAACACAAAACGCCCGATTTCACAACCGAAAAAGGGCGTTTTAGCAAATTTTATTATAATCGGCTTACCCTGATGCCCATAGCGGTGGGTTCAAGCAGGTAAAGACCGCGGAACGACGAAAATCTCCGACCGTTTATTATACCCGACGCATACGGCAGATTGACGTAAGGAAACCTTGCGGAAACGCCGCAACCTATATGAGCCTGCGCGGGCGTATTCACCACTCTGCAATCGATACCTCCGTCGGTTAAAACTTCGGCGAATTCGTAGACCTGCGTCCTCGACGCGAAAACGGCAAGACAATATTTCATTTTTTATTTCTCCTTTGCGATTTCCGAAACATATGTAAAAAGTTAAGCGCATAAAATGCTACCATGATATATCTGGATAATGCCGCATCCGGCGGATTCAAGCCGTCCGCCGTAACGGATGCGGCGACTTACGCCTTAAAATACCTCAACGCCAACCCCGGCAGGAGCGGTCACGAACTCGCGGTACGCTGTCAGAAAGCCGTATACGATTGCCGCAAAGCGGTCGCCTCGATGTTCGGTTGTTCGCCCGAGCGGGTCGTGTTTACGCATAACTGCACTTCCGCGCTTAACACGGCGATTTACGGATTATACGAAAAAGGCTGTCACGTTATCACAAGCGTGACCGAACACAACGCCGTTCTCCGTCCTCTGTACGACCTGGAAAGCCGCGGCGAAATAACGCTTACGACGGTAAAACCGTCTTCGGGCGGAATAAGCGCGGACGACGTAGAAAACGCCGTCACCGATAAGACGCGACTCGTTGTTTTAAGCGCGGCGTCGAACGTAACCGGCATGCCCAACGACGTCGAAAACGTCGGCAAAATGCTTGCGGGCAAAAACATACGATATATCGTCGACGGCGCGCAGGCTGGCGGACACGTTCCGCTTAAAATTAACGACCTGCATGCCGACGCGCTGTGTCTCGCCGGGCATAAAGGGCTTTATTCGATTCAGGGTATAGGCTTATTGATAGCGGGAGATAAGGCGGATATACGACCTTTCGTGCGCGGCGGAACAGGCAGCGATTCGTTCAACCGCGACATGCCCGCCGATCTGCCCGAACGCCTCGAGGCAGGTACGCTCAACCTGCCGGCGATATGTTCGCTTAAAGCGGGCGTCGAATACGCGAAGACGACGCTGGCGTATTCGCGCGAACAACTTATATCTCTTACAGATTACCTTATTTCCGCGCTGGGTGCAAGACCGTTCATAAAGACGTACTCCCTGCCGAATCCTTACGGCATAGTCGCGTTTGCCCACACCGAAATTCCGTCGCAGGAAGTCGCCGCCAGACTTTCGGACGAATACGGGATAGCCGTTCGCGGCGGGTATCACTGCGCGCCGCTCATGCATGCGTTTTCGGGCAGCGAGAAGTTCGGGCTGGTCAGAGTAAGCGCGTCGCCGATGAACACGCGCAGAGAGTTGAAATCGCTTATATCGGCAATCGACGATATGTCTTTCGCCCGCGATTTTTAACTTAAAGCAGACGACTTTTTCAAGCCTCCCCTGCGGGAGGCTTTTATTTATTGTTTTAGTCTTTTGACTATCGTCGCCAGCATTCTGCGCTGCTTGTCGCTTAAAAACGGCGACACCGTAGCCGCGAATTTGTCTATGTCGGCATCGGTGAGCGTTCCGTTTCTTCTGCCTTTCTCCGCCTCGGCGAGAATTTCAGCCATCATCTCGTCTCCGCTTTTACCCTCGTATGCAGACGCGAATTTCGCAAACTGTCCGCTTAAATCGTCGCCGCCGACGTCGGCGGGTTTCTTCTCGGGTTCGTACTTTGAAAAATCTTTCAACGGTCGACTCCTCCGAACGACGGCATAACGCGACTTCGCGGCAATCCGTTACGGAATTCCACGCATTAACGGCGTTTGCCTTGTCGTATATAATATTTTACGCCCGACGCGCGTATAAATGTTACCGAGGTCGAAAAATAAATATGAATGCGTTATTGCCGATATTTTTAATTCTTCTGTTATTCGGCGGCGACAGAACCCGCGGCGTGGGCGAACTGCTTTCGCGCGTGGACTTCGCGTCGTTTAAGCCCGTGTTCGACATGCTGGGCGTAAAAAAAGAAATTGTCGACTTTTTATCGTCCGACGAATTCTCGAAAATGCTCGAAAACGGAAAAATAGATCCGTCTTCGCTTATGAAGTTGGCGTCTTCGTTCTCGGCGGGCAGAAACGGAAAAGACGAAAAAACGGGGAACGAGGCATTCGCCACGTCCCCCGCGGAAACCGCAAACAAACTGTCGCCGGTCGAAAACGTCGTACCCGAAGAAATCGAAAATTCGATAAGCGGCTATTTTTCTTAAACGCCATAGCGGCTATTTTCAATAGACGCTTAGCGGATATTGCCCACAGACGCAAACGGTTACGACGCGCAGATTTCAAGAGCGCGGTTCATAACGTAATCTTCGCCCGCAACCTTAGCGGGGGTTTCGATTTTGTCGTCGTAAGGCGTCGTGCCTTTCGCTATGCCGAGACCGTGAATGCATGTCTTGTCTTCGTTAGGCCAATAGAGTTTAGCCGTCGTGAGTTTGATCGCGCCTCCGCCGAACGTGTTGGGGAAAGTCGTCTGCATTATGCCTTTGCCGTAACTTTTGTATACGTCTACGACGTTATCGTCGGTGTCTCTCCCCTGCGAGGCGGCAAGCACGACTTTGACGACGTTTCTTTCGTCGTAAGAGAGCATCGCCCCGATTAAAACTTCAGATGCGGACGCCGTGTTTTCGTCGGCAAGCACTACGATTTGTTCGTAATTATAATTCCCGTAAACGATCGGCGCGGATTTGAACGTCTCGGTTTTGCCCTTGCCGTTCTTGTCTTTCTTATATTCGGCGGTCGCTATAAGCGAATAGGAATTTTCATCCGCGCCGACGAAATACGCCGAAACGTCTTCGCATATCTCCATATACCCGCCGCCGTTGCCGCGCAAGTCGAGTATGAGTCTGGTATTGCCGTTCTCTTTGAACTTCTTCATCGCGGTTTCTATCTGCCCGGCAGACCCCGCGACGCCCTTCGCCGTACCGTTGAACGCAGTGTATTTTATATACGCCGTGCCGGACGGGAAAGTTATCGGGTCTTCGGCGTCGTAAGTCCCGATACTCAGCGCGTCGCCGTTACCCTGAAAACGATAATACCCGGTAGCGTCGGCATAATAGACGTACGATTCGCGGTATTCGCGTCTTGCAAGAGTATAATCGGCGGTCTCGCCTTTATACGTTACTTTAAGCGAAAATTCCTCGTTGAGGTCGAGCGCGGATATAAAATCGCTCAGTTGAGTTCTGTCTGCGACGGGCGTAAAATCTTCGTCCGCCGATTTCTTTACCCCGTCGACCGTCGCGCCTGCCTTGATTCCCGCTTTTTCGGCGGGAGAATTGCCGAGTACGGTATAGACTTCGACTTTTCCTTCGGAATTATCGAAGAAAGAAATGCCTATTCCTCCGCGCACGCCCGAAGAAATTTTTTTGAGTTCTTCGTATTGTTCGCGGGTGTAATACTGCGAGTATTGGTCGAGTATGGATCTTGCCATTATTTCTATGGCATCGTCGTCCGCCTCGAGATAATATTTTTTATACGTTTTGTAGATAAAGTCGAGCGCGGCGGTATCGGGGTCTTTTATTCTCCCCGTGAAGAATCCCGCGAAGAACATTCCTATCGCGGTGATGACCGCCACGACAACCGTCATAGCCGATTTCGTTCTCTGTCTCATATATCACTCCGTTAAACTATAAGTTTATAAAGTATCATTACAAGTCTGAAAGTCATCGCGTCGCGGAATTTGCGAATATCCAGCCCCGTGGCGCGTTCTATTTTATCCAGACGGTACATAAGCGTATTGCGGTGCATATACAGATTTCTCGAAGTTTCCGACACGTTAAGGCTCGTATTCAGGAATTCTTCCGCCGTCGACAGCATTTCGGGGTCGGAAAGTATTCCCTTGGATTCGGGCTCTAACAGTATGTCTAAAAATTCCTGTAACTTGTATTTCGGCATGTCTTCGAGCATCTTGACGAGCAGATATTCCTTATACGTCGAAACCGCCGCGTTCTGCTCGAAAATGCCGCCCATGCGGAGCGCGGAAATAGCCTGCCTGTACGATGCCGCGCAATCGGCGAAACCTGCCACCACGCTGCCGACGCCCACTTTGACCGACAGACCCAGTTCTTCGTTTATGGACTGCACTATCAGATTGGCATAATCGGAAAGCGACTTATATTCGCCGTCGGCGTTCACGCTGTCCTGAAAACGGACGTAAGCGCATGTAGCCTCGTCCAAAAGCACGGTCAGGTCTCTCGGTCCGGTTTTGAAGTTATCGAGAAAATTCAGCACGTCGGAACCCGTTCCGTCGCGCGATACGACGACGAACACCGCGCAAGGAAGATCGTACACCGAATATTTGCGCGCGAATTTCTGCACGGTTATCTCGTTTGCGTCGCCCGTGACTATGCTTTTAAGCGCATCGTTTTTACCGACGGGAACGTCTCCGAGAGAAACGCTTTCGAGTATGGCGACGATCAGACTTTTAAGCCCTTCGTCGCACGGCTCTTCTATTTTGCAAAGATATTCCGTTCCGCCCCTGCGGAAAGGTATAAACCCTTCCGGACGATCTTTGCCCTCGCCCGCCTTTACGACAACGACTTCTTTATCGGTCTTGTCTTTGACGAGTTCGGTTATCTTCAAAATTTCGTTATCCATAGTAACCTCTGCACTTGAAACGAACTACTTCTTCGCATTCGTCTATCAGTTTAGCCGCCGTTTCGGGCGTCAGATCGAGCCCCGCGAATTTAGGGCGGTATTTATACAAAAATTCATACGCGCGGAGAAACTCGTCTTCACCGGGAACTTTGAAAGTAAGCACGAATTTCCCGTCCGGCATTTTATCGAACGCCGCGGAAATCTTCGTAAGCGACTGCCCGAAATATCTGAATCTTTCGAGAATGGATTCGGCGACGTAATCGAGCGCGAACACCACGCAAAGCGACGGAAAATACTTTCCGCTTTTCAAAAGCGCGCGGGATATGTCGGGACCTTTCGCGCCGTCGGTAACCGTTATGTCGAAAGCCGTTTCGGCAAGGCGTATTCTGTCGAACGGCGAACGTTTTTTCATAAGTTCGGCAACGGCTACGAAATACAGTTCGTCGCCGTCGCCCGCCACGACGGTGACGCCGTTACGGGTGTATATGCCCAGTTTTTCGCACGTCGTATAAAATTCGGTTCCGTCCTCGGTGAATTTATATTTCGCCGACGAATACATAGCGTGTATGCGTTTGCACAGCGGAGCAGCCTCGTCCGTACCCGAAATTTTGAACCACGTCCCCTCGACGGGCAGTATCTTATTCTCGAAAAGCGCCGCTTTCGCGAGACGATCGACTTCTTCGTTAAAGGCATTGTTGCTATGCCCTTTAACCTGCACGAAACCGAGTTTTATCGCCCCCGCCGCCTTCGCGAGTTGCTTTTTATAATACGTCGCTATCGGACTTTTCGCATCCCATTCGTTCCGCGCCCACGCACCGAGCCCCGAATAATCGTGATAAATTCTCAGCCGCGGATACCCGTTTATTATCGCGCGTTTTATCGCGCACAGAACGCCTTCGACTTCGCCCGCCACGTTTCTGGAAGACAAAAACTCCTTTCGGTCGCCTTTGCCGCTGAAACTCTCGCGTACGCCGTCTCTGCCGAAAAGGAGAGTACCGTAAGAATACGCGTTCGCCCCGTCTTCGTAACTTCCGTCGGTATAAGCCGCCGCATATCCGTAAGCAAGATCTTTCTTTATGCTTTCTTCGTAAAAATCTTCGCCGCTCAGGTAAGCCTCCGCCTCCGCGCGCGAAGAAAAACTCTTATACTTATAGCCTTTCTTCCCTTCGAGGAACGCTTTACATTTATCCCAGGAATCGAATATTTTATTTTCTTCGCCTCTGGCGGCGTAAAATTTAGCCATAGTCATAGATATATTAACACATCGGATTTTTTTTTTCAACTAAATACAATTTATTGCGCGGTTTTCACGAAAAAAAACGCATAAACGTATAAATAGCGTATGAGAAAAACTGCTTATTCGGTAGGTCTTGTCGGCGCGACGGGGCTTATCGGCGAAAAATTTTTGCGAACTCTCGAAAAAAGAAACTTCCCCGTCGGCGAACTCAGACTTTTCGCATCGGAAAAAAGCGCGGGCAAAAAACTGCGGGCGTTCGGTCGGAATTGCGTTGCCGAACATCTGCGCGACGGCTGTTTCGTCGGTCTTGATTTTGTGTTTTTCAGCGCAGGCAAAGAAGTGTCCGCCGTATATGCCGTCAAAGCGGAGGACGCAGGCGCGGTCGTAATCGACAATTCGTCGGCGTTCCGCGAAGACCCTGCGATTCCGCTTGTCGTGCCGGAAATAAATTTTTCAGCCGTCGACTTACGGAAACGCCGTATAATCGCCAACCCGAACTGTTCGACGATACAGGTCGTCCTTCCGCTTGCCGTACTGGATAAACATTACGGTATAGAGCGGATAATCTACACTACATATCAGGCTGTAAGCGGCAGCGGCAAAAAGGGCGTGGCGGACTTACGACTGACGGAAAACGGATTTTCGCCGACATACTACCCATTGCCGATAGCGAAGACCTGCATTGCCGAAATCGGCGGAATAATGCCCGACGGGTACACCGAAGAAGAACGCAAAATGCAGTTCGAGACCAATAAAATTTTAGGCGCGTCGATACCCGTTTCGGCGACGTGCGTAAGAACTCCGATCGAGAACTGTCATGCGGTATCCGCAGAAGTCCAACTCAAAAAAGAGTTCGGAACGGAAGACGTAAAACGGCGGCTTGCAAGCGCGGACGGAATAATATTGAAAGCCCTGCCGTCTGCCGTAGATTCCGACGGCAGGTACGAGACATTCGTCGGCAGAATAAGAAAAAGCACGGCATTTGAAAACGGCTTGGCGTTCTTGACTTACGCGGACAACACTTTGCGCGGCGCGGCATTCAACGCAGTCGCTATCGCCGAAAAAATAATTACGGAAAATGTTCCGTAAACATTGACTTTCTGAGTTTTATCGATATAATGCCAATCGAAAACAATACGGTCAAAACGTTTTAATTTAATTTCAAAAACGAATGACAAAGAAAAAGAGAGGTGTTATAATGGGAGCAGGCGGAATACCGAGCCGTGGCGAAGGTATAAGATTTGAAAGAAGATTGAACGCAACGGATAAGCCGAATTCAAAAGTCGACAGATATAATCAAAACGGCATATTGGTGCAAAGTCGTTGGTATGACGGAAACGGAAAAGCAGTCCGCAACAGGGATTATATCCATCAAAACGCACACGATAATCATTTCTTTCCGCACGATCATTCGTGGACTTGGAACGGCAACCGCGGCACAAGAAACCACGAACCTTTATTGCCGGATTACGAAAATTATAAATAATGGAATATGAAATATGAACGATCAATCGAAATATGAAGAAACTAAGGAAAATAATAAACAAAAATTGGTGCGGAACGAATTTTTATATCACGGTAAAAGCGACGGTAAATACGATTTTCCGATTATAAAGAAACAAAATATCGACATATCGAAAATCAAGTTTTTAAGCTATTGCGATACAACGCCGAACGACGCGGACAATCGCGATAAAACCGTGCATTTTTTTACACACGATTGGAAATTTGACAAAGTTTACGATGACGCCGAAAAAGAGGCGGACAAGTTAAGCGGTTATTATTGCCTGCTTTCGCCCGACTTTTCGCTTTTTACGGACATGCCCCTGGCTTTACAGATTGAAAGCGTGTTCAAAAATCGTTGGTGCGGCGCGTATTGGCAAAGCAAAGGTCTTCGGGTTATACCCACCGTCGCATGGGGAGACGAACGGACGTTCGATTTCTGTTTCGACGGAATAGAAGAAGGTTCGATAGTTGCCGTAAGCACTTACTATCGGGAAAACTGCGAACACGATTTTATGCCGGGTTACAATGCTATGCTAAAAAAAATCAAGCCGAGCGTGATAATATGTTACGACGAACCTTTCGACTCGATGAGGGGTAATATAATAAGTTTTCTGCCAACGACTTACGAATGGACAAAGAATTTAAGCCCCGAAGATTTCGCCCGTTTTCAATGGGAAAAACATCACAAAAACATAATGGGGCTCGATCCGTCGCAATTCAGATATTTCAGATATGAAGACCCGCATGCGAAAATCGACATAAAGCCGTGCGCGGTATGCGGTCGCCCGGTAGCAATCGACAAATTCGGCATAGGCGAATGTTCGTGCGGATGGATTCAGACCCCGCAGGTAACAGACCCGGACGAGGTTATGTACCCTAACCTTACATCGCTGAATAAGGCGAAAAACTTATATTTCGCCGGCAAAAAAATAACGCCCGACTTCGAGTCGTTCGTCGATGCGCTTTATATGTACAGCGAAATGCTTTTTAAGTATGACGGGGTTACATACGAAGTGTTTATCCGTCAGGACGAAGTAATCGTATTCTGTTCGGAAAATATGCAACAGGAATACGACTCGCGCGAAAAGTTCATGGCTTTCGCGAGTATCGGCGGAGTTTTGCTGAAAGATTTATGGTCAGGCGTTACAGAGCCGTCGTATATGTATTGACTTAAAAAACGCCCGCCCGCAATTTTATGCGGACGGGCGTTATTGATTTTTATATCAGGTATTTTCCGGAACGGCATCTTCGACGTCCCGTTTTTTGTCTTTTTTCTCGCCTTTACGGATATGTCTGAAAATCGCGACGGCGGAAATAAATACGAATCCCACGCCGACCCACGGTCTTCCCGTAACGCAAGTAAGTATGAGCGACGACAATCCGAAAACGGCAAACGTCACGATACTGCCGAGCCTGTGTTCCATGCGACAGATACCTATAAGCACGATATAAATCACGGCGAGAATCAATCCCGCCGGACTGAGCCTTAACGTGGCGAAAGCCACGCCGAAAGAAGTCGCTATACACTTACCGCCCGCAAAACCGTTGAACACGCCGACGGCGTGTCCGAGTACAGGCGCAACCATTACGAGCGAAAACATAAAGTTGTTCGTCGGCAACAGTCTTACGGCGATATACGCGGGCAGATAGCCCTTAAACAAATCGCACAAAAGACATAAAAATCCGATTTTAGCACCGCACGCGCGGAATGCGTTCGTCGCGCCCGGGTTATGATCTTCGGTATTTTCGGTTACGTCTACGCCTTTAATCCACAGAGGAATAAGTCGGCAGAACATAACTCCGCCGAGCAGAAACGCGCCCGCTATCAGAGCGACGTATGCACAGAATTCTCCGATTTGCAACATTCTAACACCCTCTTTGCAATGTCGTCTGCGCTGAACGGGTTAATCTCTCTCCTTTGCGCATCTTCCATCGCTTTTCTCTCTTCTTCGTTATCCAGAAGCCATTCGGCTTTTTCCAAAGCCTCCGTGCTGTTTTTCGCCAGTTTCGACATTCCTTTGGCGGCGTAAAACCTGGCGTTATAAGTCTCGCAACCCGGTATCGGCTTGAAATGTACCACCGGCACGTTGGCTACGGCTACCTCGGTACTCGATAAGCCGCCCGACTTGCTTATAACGACGTCGGCAGCCTTTAAGTATAAATACACCTTATCGGTAAACCCGACCGCGACAACGCTTTCCGCGGGACAGGTCTTTGAAATCTTTTCTTTGAGTTTCGCGTTATTACCCGCAAGAATACAGTAAAAACGGTCTTTCCCGACGCCCTCTTTACGGAATTTTTTTATAAGCGGTTTTATGCTTTCGCAACCGACACCGCCGGACATTATGAGTATTATCTGCTTATTCTGCGGCAATCCGAGTTGTTCCCTTGCCTCCGCGCGCGTAATTTTTTGGCGGAATTTCGGCGACACCGGTATGCACGTCGGTATAAGGTTATCACTGCGCATCTTCTTCTTTTCAAAATCGGCTTTAAGGTCGGGATGCGGAATGAAATATTCGTCGAGATCGGTGTCGTTCGTAAAAGGAATGACGGTATAGTCGGTTATCACGCCGAAAAACGGAATGTGTTCCGGGTGTCTGCGCTTTATAGCCGTCAGAGCCTCCATACCGTACAGGTGCGAAGTAATAACCGCGTCGAATTTGTTCGCAACGATATAATCGTTGAGTTTCTCGGCGTATTTCGCGTTGAGCGAATATATCGGCGAAGGTAATTTCGTCGCCGAATAACACGCGCCTATTTTATATACCGCCCCGAACGCCGCCGGGGCTTTTTTTATGAGATTGTTATATGCGGAGGCTATACGTTTAGGGCTTTTTTCGTGATTGAACGAAACGGGATCTTTAAGTTCCCATTCCGCGCCCGCGTTCGACAACGCCTCGCATACGGCTTTCGCCGCGCTGTTATGCCCTTCCCCCGTAGAGCAACTCAGTACAAGTATTTTCATCGAAAGTTATTCTCCTTATCCGTCGGCAGGCAGTAACGCCGTCTACGCCTATATTTTATAACATTGCCGATTTTTTGGCAAGCATTTTTCATAAATGCCCTGTCTACAGTTATAGAATTATGAGAGAAAGTCGGTAAATATCGGTAGAATACCGCTCTACCGACAATAGAATTGTGGAAATTTTATAAAAATCGTTGCTTTTTAATAAAAAAGGTATTATAATGCAGGTATGAAGAACGATATAAAAACAACGGTCGCAAGCAACCTTATCGCGTTGAGAAAGAGCAAGGGGCTCACTCAGGCGGACGTTGCCAACGCCCTGAACTATTCGGATAAATCCGTTTCAAAGTGGGAACATGCCGATTCGTTGCCGGATATTTCGATATTGTCCGCGCTTGCCGACATGTACGGCGTAACGCTGGATTATCTCACGCACGAAGACGCAGAAGAACAACTTGCCTACGTCAACGGCAAGCATAAACCCGACAGAGAACGTCAGCTTACGATAGAAATTCTTGCGGTAACGATAATACTGCTCTGTTCTACAGTGGCGTTCGTATACGGATATTGTTTCCGCGAAGTACAGTATGTTTTCTGGCAGGCGTATCTGTGGGCAATACCGGCGAGTTCGATTATGCTGCTGTACTTCAATCGCGTATGGCACAAAAACATACTGGCGTCGATCATATTGAAATCCATATTGCTGTGGTCGTTACTACTGTGTATCTATCTGCAATTTTTCGATTACAAATTATGGATGATATTTATAATAGGCGTGCCGATAGAGGCCATATTCATTCTGTCTGGCAACCTGACAAAATTCAAATAAATTCAGCGGGAGGCATTAAATGAAAGTTATTTTATTACAGGACGTAAAAGGTACGGGCAAGAAAAACGACATAGTCGAAGTAAGCGACGGCTACGCAAGGAATTGCCTTTTCAAGAAAAAATTAGCCGTGGAGGCTACCACCGCGGGCGTCAACGCCGTAAACGGACAGAAAAAAGCCGCCGAATACCACAAAGCGGAAGAAATAAAAAAATGGAAAGAAGTGGCGGCGTCGCTTAAAGGCGCGGAAGTAACCTGTTTTGTCAAATGCGGCGAAAACGGAAAGGTCTTCGGCAGCGTAACTTCAAAAGAGGTCGCCGACAAACTCGCCGAAAGCGGTTACGACGTAGACAAAAAGAAAATCGTGCTGAAAGACGCGCTTAAAAACGTCGGCGTTTACGATGCCGAAATAAAATTTCTGCCCGACGTTACGGCTAAAATCAAAGTAAAAGTAGAGGCGGCAAAATAACCTCGGTCATATAGTAATCTTAAATCCCCGCGGCAAACAATTCGCCGCGGGGATTTTTTATTTTACGACAGCAATATTCTGTCGCTTAAATCGCCTGCCGTTTCAAATTTCTTCAACAGGTCTCCGACGGTGAGTTTTTTCTTCTCATCTCCGCGGACGTCGAATATTACCCTGCCGGCATGCATCATTATAAGCCTGTTGCCGTAAGTCAGAGCGTCGTTCATATTATGCGTTATCATAAGCGCGGTCAGATTGTCTTTCTTTATGATTTCGTCCGTAAGATCGAGTACTTTTTTCGCCGTTTTCGGATCGAGAGCGGCGGTATGTTCGTCAAGCAAAAGCAAATCGGGGCGTACAAGCGACGACATCAGCAGCGTCAGAGCCTGTCTCTGCCCGCCCGAAAGAGTTCCGACTTTCTGTCCGGTGCGTTCGTCCAGCCCTAGCCCCAAGGCTTTCAGCATTGCCTTATAATTTTCGAGTTCGCCTTTTTTCATGCCCCATTTCAACCCGCGTTTTTTACCGCGCCGCGCCGCAAGCGCAAGATTTTCGTCTATATTCATCCCCGCGGCGGTTCCCGATAACGGATCCTGAAACACCCGGGCGATATATTTCGCCCGCTTATATTCTTTGAGCGTCGTAATATCCTTGCCGCTGAGTAATATCTGTCCTTCATCCGCGACGAAAACGCCCGAAACCACGTTCAACAACGTCGATTTACCCGCTCCGTTGCCGCCGATCACCGTAACGAAATCCCCGTCGTCGACTTTGAGATTTACTCCGCAAAGCGCCTGCTTTTCGTTGACCGTTCCCCTGTTGAAAGTAAGCGACACGTCTTTAAGTTCAAGCATTTTTTCTCCTCCTTTTTACGAAGATTTTTCCGACGTTCGGCGCGCACAGCGCGACGACGATTATGATCGTCGTGACGAGATTGAGATCCGTCGATTTAAGCCCGAGCCATAACGCGAGAGTAAATACCAGCCTGTAAAGGACGCTGCCGACGACGACTCCGGTAAGTTTTAACCAGAACGATACCTTTCCGCCGAAAATAAGATCGCCTATGACGACAGACGCAAGACCTATGACTATCGTACCCTGAGCCATTTCGAGCGTCGCCGCGCCGTTATGCTGAGCAATCAGCGAGCCTGCAAGCGCGGCAAAACCGTTGCTTAACGACAACGCCGTAAGTTTCATCGCGTCGGTGTTTATCCCCTGCGCGCGCGCCATCTTTTCGTTGCACCCCGTCGCCCGTATCGCAGACCCCGTTTCAGTTCCGAAAAACCAATACAATAAGGCGATTATCGCAACAATCAGAATCGATGCCGAAATTATCGACAACAGATTTTTATCGTCTATCGCGCTGAGTCCGAACAGTTTCGCGAACATTCCGTTGTAAGTGTCCGCGCGGTTTATCGCGACGGTATTGCTGTCTTTCATTATTCTGAAATTGACCGAATACAGCGCCGACATGGTGAGTATACCCGATAATATCGCGGGGATTTTGAGTTTTGTATTCAACAGCGCGGTGACAGCCCCCGCCGCCGCACCCGCAAGAAAAGCGAACAGCATGGCAAGCAACGGATGTATACCCGCCGCTACGGATACGGCGGCGACCGCTCCGCCCGTGGCAAGCGAGCCGTCGACCGTAAGATCGGCAAAATCCAGTATCTTATAAGTAATGAAAACCCCGATAGACAATATACCCCAGATAAGCCCTTGCGCCGCTCCGCCCGGTATACTTCTTAAAAGTGCCGCAAAATTCATGATTTTCTCCTTTCCGCTCTATGCGAAGTTTTTGATCTCTGCGATTTTTTCGTCGGTAAAGCCGAGTTTCTTTGCGTTGGTTTCGTTCACGAAAACGTTGCATTCGCGATCGTAGTATTCCCAAGCGATATTTTCGGGCGACTCTCCGCAAAGCAGTTTTATCGCCATTTCGGCAGTCTGCACGCCGAGTTCGTAATAACTTATTCCCAGCGTCGCGAGAGCCTCGCCGTCTTCGCAAAGTCCGTCTTCGCCCGCGATTACGGGTATTTTGGCGGTCGAGTTTTTATCGCCGTACAGTTCGTCGCAGAACGCCGCGATATTTGACGCAAGCATGTTGTCGGTAGGAACGTATACGGCGTCTATATCGCCGGCGTTGCGGATTTCGCTTGCCGTCGTAGTAATCGAATTGACGTCCGGTATTGCGTATTTTTTCGTGGCAAGACCTATAGCCGCGCACCTTTCTTCGGCGATTTTTATCTGTTTTTCGGAATTTTCTTCCGATGCGTGATAGACCAGCGCGATTTTACGGCAGTCGGGCGAAACCGTTTTTACAAGATCGATCTGCCTTGCTATCGGCGCCATATCGCTTGTACCGGTAACGTTTTTACCTGATATTCCCGATCCGTCGGGGGCGGTTACGGCGGTATACAAAAGCGGAATTTTAGTAGTCGACCCCGCCAGAGCGCGCGCAGAAGACGTCGATATGCCCAGCATAATATCCGGTTGAGCCGCGACTATCTTATCTGCCATAGAGGTTTCCGACGCCGATTTACCGAGCGCGTTGTTCTCGTCGAAAATAATCGTCTTTCCGTTATCCGACGCCCATTCGTTAAGCCTGTCCTTAAAACCGTTTCTTGCGGCATCAAGCGCGGTATGCGTGTTTACTTGCAACACGGCTACGGTAAACGACGATTTGTCTTTGTCGACAAGTTTTACGTCGGACGTCCTGCCGCAACCCGCGGCGGCAACGGCGATTATCGCAGCAATCATAAGAGCTAATAATTTTTTCATGTGTAAAGTTCTCCTTCAAGATAATAAAAAAACGACCTGTCGTTTTTCTACGATAAGTCGTTATAACCTGTTTAATTTACGCAACGCGAAAATATCGTAGTTTATTCACTATGATCGAAAACAAGATAATAATAGTAATAATAAGCGATTGACACGAACATTTTTCTCTCCCGAAACAACAGAAATAAAAAAAAGACTTACCGAAGTTACCTACGATAAGTCTTACACTTTTTAATTTACGCAACGCAAAAATATCGTAGTTTATTCACTAAGATTAAAAAGATAATAATAGTAATAATACGAGTTTGCGAATGCCATTTTCTGCGCCTCTTGCGGTTGTTATGTTCTCATATTACATTCTTTTTTACCGAAAGTCAACGGTTTTCATCCCGAAAATCATATTTTTTTATTTTCGTTATCCGAGTAACACGTCAAGGAGCATCATTCCGAGAAACCCGACGCAAGCCCCGACCGCGCCCGCGAGAGGCTTTTCGGCTATGTCTGCGGAGAGTTCGGAAAACACCGTGAATATCATCGCCGCCGCGGCAAAAGACATAAAAGGCGGCATGATCCACGCTGCCGCCACGGACGCGAAAAAACCTATAATGCCGGCGACGGGCTCTACCGCTCCGCTTATAATACCGAGCGTCAACGCCTTTTTCCGCGAATATATCTTTCTTGCGGGCATCGCCACGGCAGCCCCCTCGGGGAAGTTCTGCACGCCTATACCGACGGCAAGCCCGAAAGCCGCGGAAGGCGTTATCGCACCGATCGCCGCCGCGCCGTATGCGAACCCGACGGACAACCCTTCGGGAACGTTATGCGCGGTTATCGCCGCAAAAAGTCGTTTATATCCGCCGTTTTCGTCCTCTCTGAGAAACGCCGCAAACAACGCGAACACGACTATTCCCGCCAGAAATCCGACAGAGACGGTATAAGCGTTTCCGTAAGACAACGCGGGCAAAATCAGCGACCACACCGAAGACGCGAACATAATGCCGGCGGACAATCCGCTTATAACCGAAATTCCGTTTTTTATCGCCCGATCGCCGAGAAAACACGCAGCCGCGCTGCCGAGCGAAGTCATCGCGAATACGAACATCAACCCGCAGACCGCCTGCGGAAAAACTTCTTTCATCTTCAGTACCCCGATACATTATATGAAAACCGCCGTATAAACGTTAAAGCCGCCTGCGACCGTATCGGTCGCAGGCGGCATATATCGGTCACTTTTTGACGTTTTCGGGCGAGAGGACTCCGCCGTCGTAGAAAAATTCGTTGCTTTCGTAGCGCAGGTGTTTATCGATCGCGTTCTCTATAACGTCGCGCAGAACGTCGCCGAAGTCGCGCACGTCTTTAACGAACAGATAATAGGCAAGCGACCCCGGTACGGAATTTATCTCGTTGACGTAAACGGTTTCGCCGTCAAGCAGATAATCTATGCGGATTATCCCGTCGAATTCGAGTTTTCTGTATATGTATGCCGTAAGTTCGCGTATTCTGCCCGCCACGCTTTCCGGCAACCGCGCGGGAAATTGTTTTTCGGCGGGAGTGACGTATTTGTCGTCGAAAGTAAGCACGTCGTTTTTGGTTATCGGTTCTTCGCACGGCGAAACCATGTACTTTCCGCCCGCCTTATAACACGCGCAATTTATCTCTCTGAAATCGGTAAGAGCCTTTTCGACGATTACTTTGTCGTCGTAACGGAAAGCCAGTTCCACGGCGTTTTCAAATCCGCTCGGGGTTTTCACGACGGTGATACCGATACTGCTGCCGAGGTTGGCGGGCTTTATTATAATCGGCATACCCAGCCCCGCCGCCAGTTTTTTCGCCACGCCTTTATTCTTGTAATAATTTTCTCTGTTCAACTTAACGTAAGGCAAAAACGGCGCGTTTATGCCCGCCAGCGCGATTTTCGTAAAATATTTATCCATGCTTACGGCGGATGCGAATATCGACGGCGACGCAAGCGGAATATTTTTAAGTCGCATAAGCCCCGCAAGCGATCCGTCTTCGCCGTTCAGCCCGTGCAGGCAGTTGACGGCGCAGTCTATCTTTTCGCGACGTTTGAGTTTCCCCTTTTTCATCTCGTACAAATATCCGTCGCAAGTCGGCAACGTAACTTCGGCAAAAGTGTGTTTTCCGTCGTATACGCCGAGATTTTTGAGTTCTTTACCTCCGTACCACCTGCCGTCTCTGCCGATGTAAACGGGTACGGAATTGTAACCTTTCCCGTCGAGGCAGTTGGCGGTCATCACTCCCGTAAGCGTAGATACGTCGTGTTCGCACGACTTTCCGCCGAAAAATACGAGTATGTTTTTCATTTATCCCTCCTCAATATCTGTCTGGCAGGTCGCTGAAAAACGCGACCGTATCGCCCTTTGAGACTTCGTTTTTAAGTATCTCGCGAGCGTCGTCGAGCGTCGCGACCTTTCTGCCTTTCGCAAGGCGCAGAATATCGTCGGCATATCTGCCTACGGCTATAAGTTCGTCGCAGTTTTCCCAAAGCGTTCTGCCCGCCTCGGCGTTGAGATGCCCGCCCTCTTTACCGCACTCTGCTATTCCCGAAAACACCGCGAATTTTCTTCCGCCGAAGTATTTAAGGCTTTCGGCTCCGCTTTTTATACCCTCGATATTCGCGTTGTATCCGTCGTCTATGATCGTCACCCCCGCAGGCGTGACAAACACCGAAAACCTGTGATCCGGCGGGCGTATGCTATTCGCCTTTTCCTCTATCGAACGGGCGTCGACGCCGAGTTTCAACGCCGTAACGGCGGCGATCGAGAAATCGACGACGTTATGTCTACCGTAAAACGGAGCGTTGATTTTCAAGGTCTCGTTGCCGAAAACAAGCGAAAACGACGAACCGTGCGACGAAAACGCTATATCCTTTATCACCGCATCGCAAATTTCCCCTGCGCCGACAAGAATTTTATCGCAACCGCAATCGTCGTATATCCTGCGGCTGCCCGAAGTTTCGCCGGATATTACCGCAAATCCGTTTTGTTTCAACGCTGCGACGACCTTGCCCTTTTCTTCGGTTATATCGCTCAGCGTACCGAAAGTTTCGGCATGCTGCAACGTAACGCCCGTTATCACAGCGACGTCCGGCGGAGCGAGCGCGCACAGTTCGGCTATATCGCCTTTTCTCCTTGCGCCCATCTCGACGATAAAAAAACGCGTATCGGACGTCAGTTCCTTTGCGGCAAGCGCAACACCGAGCGGAGTGTTATATGATGCCGGCGTTTTTACCGTAATATATTTTTCGGCAAGAAGGTCGGCGATATAGTTTTTCACCGTCGTTTTACCGCAACTGCCTGTAACGGCTATGACTTTCAGGCCTTTTACCGACGCGATTTTTTCGCGCGCGGCTTTTATCGAAACGGCATAACGGTATTTGTCGTAAGGCAAGTTGATCGTTTTACCTACTATCGGAGTAAACGGAATCAACAGCGATGCGGCGGCCACGCACGGAAACGCCGCGCATAAAACCCATCCCCCGTAATATATCCCGCATGCGACCGCGACGCATACTCCGCCGTAAAACGCAAAACCGACGATCGTAATACGCGAAAATCTGAACGTATACTTTGCCTTTACGCGTATGTTTTCATACCTTGCAAAAAGCATACAGAGAAATGCGAAAAACGCAAGATTGACCGCCGAAATAATCCACGTCACTCCGATCGCAAGCGTCGCGAAAGAAAAAACGAACAGACAAAGCGAACAGAACGCGACTTTACGGGTTTCCTGAATCAACGAAGACTTAAAGCAGGCGACGTACTCTTCGATCCTGTAACCGCACTGCTGAAAAACGGCGTTGTATTTGGCGATAAACGCGCTATAAGTCAATATAACGCATAACGCGAACGCCGACGCGAAAGATATTGTTTCCATAATCGACCCCCTACCGCACAAGTCTCACGTTGCCCGATTCGCCCCGCCGAGCAGAAACGACAGCACCGCGCCGTTGAATTCGGCAGGCTTATCGACGAATGCGAAATGCCCCGCCCCTTTAATAACCGTCAGTTCGGAATTTTCCATAAGCGCATTCATCCGCCGCGCCATATAAAGCGGCGTCTCTTTATCGTTTTCGCCGAAAATCAAAAGCGTGCGGATTTTTATCGCGGTGTATTCTTCGTCTAAGTTATCCGCCACGATTTTTTTGAAACTTTCGCGCATGATCGGCGACAGACTTCTGTAATCGGAAGAATAAAAATAAACCAGTCTGTCTTTCGGCACAAAATTTTTAAGCAACAAAAAAAGCGCGCGTTTCAACCCGTAACGCACACTTCTCCGCGGCTTTAACCCAGCCGCTCCCGTAAAAATCAATTTATCTATTCTTTTTTCGTCTCTTAAAAGTCTTACCGCGACCCTCGCGCCGAAAGAATGAGCCATAACGATTATTTTATCGTCGCCGAGTTCGTCTATGACTCGTTTTATTTCCGCGGCGTAATCGTCGAGCGAATACGCGTAAGTCATCGGCGGGCTGCCTCCGAAACCGCTCATATCGACCGCGACGACCTTAAAATACCGCGAAAAAAATCTTATCTGCCCGATAAAACTTTCCTTATTCGCTCCGTAACCGTGCAGCATAAGCAGTGTTCTGCCGTTGCCGACGCATATCGCGCTTAAACCCGCAATCGTCGTCTTTATAAATCTTTCTCCATAATAACCGCGTCGTCGTCGCCGTAATAATTATTACGGACGCCGATTTCCGAAAATCCGAGCGATTCGTAACACGCCCTTGCCGCGCGATTTCTGCTGCGGACCTCCAGAAAGACCTTTTCGCCCCCGTCCGATACCAGCGCGTCGAACAATTTACCGAACAATCCCTTCGCAATGCCTTGCCTGCGGTATTTCTCCGCCACGGCGACAAGCAGGACGTCGCAATCGGTAAACACTGCGGTCGCTCCGACGTATCCGACGACTTTCCCGCCGTCTTCGGCAACGAAACCTACGAATTGCGGCAGATTGAACGAAGACAACACCATATCGGCGTTCCACGGATCGGAAAAGCATTTCTTTTCGAGTTCGACGACTTCGCCGACGTCTTTAAGTTGCCATTCGCGGTAAATCACGCCTCTTCCTCCGCCTGACTTTTCTTGACGTACAACGGAACAAGCGTTTCGCCGTCGTATCCGGCAAGCGGAAGTTTGTCTTCCACCGCGCGCAGAAAACCGATTTTCATATCGGCGATTACCGCGCCGAGATTATCGTTTTCTTCGTCTGCGACAAGCGTGTACCCGTCTTTTATCGCGCGTATCTCGTCAGCCGTCATAAATTTGGGCGACAGCGAGATTTTTCCGTCTTCGTCATAACCGCAGACGTAGTAATTGGAATGCCTTGCGGAAACGAGCGTAAGTTTTTTTACTCGGTTCTCTATACTATACGCCAACGAGTCGAAAGTTGTTACGCCGAGAACTTTTTTATGAAACGCGTAAGCGAACGCCTTTACCGTCGACACGCCTATTCTTATCCCGGTAAACGAACCCGCGCCGACCGAACATGCGAACACGTCGACGTCTTTCGCCTCGATGCGGACGTCGTTCAACGCGTTTTCGATTTCGCCCATAAGCGCGACCGAATGAGAAAGCGCGCAGTCGGGCAGAAAACGTACCGATCTCTTTCCGTCGGCAGACGCAATTACGGTCAGGTATCTGCCGCTTGTGTCGATTGCAAGATAATTCATAAAAGAGTAATTCTCCTTTTATCGTCGTCGAGTTTTTCTATCTTTACGCGCTTGCAATTATCCGGCAGAACGTCTTTAATATTTTCGCTCCACTCGATGAGGCACACGCCGTTACCGTAAAAATAATCCGTAAGACCCAAAGCCTCGGCGTCCTCGCCCGAAGACAACCGATAGCAGTCGTAATGATAGAGTTTGCCGCCGTAGTCGTTCATATACGCGTAAGTCGGACTGGTTATCTCGTCTTTGATACCGAGACTCAACGCAACGCCCTTTGCAAAAACCGTCTTGCCCGCACCCATTTCGCCGTCGAGCAAAACGACGTCGCCGGGTTTTAACGTCTTGCCGAACTTTTCGGCGATTTTTATCGTGTCTTTTGCAGACTTGCTGATGTATTCCATACGACGATTATACTCTTTCAGAACGTATTTGTGAAGTAAAACGCTTAGCCTTTTATATAAAAGCAGAGTAATAACGGTATTGGCGGCGCATTTGATCAGGTTGAACGCCAGCGCGAAACCCCATACCTTATTGAATTCGGCAGCCGCGCCGCCGCCCATATATATAGGAAAAATCAGGTAGCGGTTCGTAACAAGCGCAAGCAACGAGGTAAGAACGGACGCCGCAGGCATAACTATCGCCACGGTGGAAAATTTACGCCTTACGGAATAAACGACCGACGGAAACACGACGAAAACCTGAGCGAGTAAAAAATTACTCAACTCTCCCGCCCCGCCGGACGACGACACGAACAGGTGCAACGCAATCGACAGGGCGACGGCTGTTTCGCCTGCTATCGGTCCCATACAGAAAGCGGCAATCAGAAGTACGGCGAACGAGAAATCGAGTTTGAAATACGGCGTCATCGGAAATATCGGAAATTCTATCAACCCCACCGCAAACGCAAGCGCGGCAAACACCGCGACGGTAGCCAAAGTTTTTGCGTCGAACAAATTTTGCTTTTTCATAACACTCCTTTCACTTCGGGAGAATTATTGCGTAAAAAACGCCCCGATATAAAATCGGGGCGCAAAATATGCGATATTTCTCTTTTATCATCCGGACTCCGACGAACGGGAATAACCCCTTTCGCGCTTTACCGTCGGTATCGGAATTTCACCGATTCGGGGTCGCAAAATAAATTACGACCTTCGCAGACTGTACTGCCGGTGGGGAATTTCACCCCGCCCCAAAGAATTTAATTTTTACGGATTCATTATATACTCTTAATTTTGCCGCGTCAAGCGTTTTATATATCTTTCGGTTCGCTTTCTCCGCGCCTGAGTACCAACTTCAGATCTTTTATCTTTACGGCAAAACTTACGTCGCCGAGTTCTTCCCCGTTTTCGTCAAAAGTCGGAAACGCCACTTCCATACTGTCGTCGACAGCCTCATCAAAGCAAACGATACCGACATCGCCTTTATGTATACCCAGTTCTGCGTACTTTTTCTTTTCGACTATAAGTTCGACCCGATCACACTCGGCAAAAGGCGGTCTTTCTATTTTTTTGTCCGCTCGCGCCCTTACTTGTTCCAGTTTTCCCATTATTTCCGGTTTTAACTGTTCCGGGAACTCCTCTTCGACTCTCCGAAGGTCGTTTTTACGCACGTCTGCAAACACACCTTTGCCGCAATTATACGGATTAAAAAATATTACGGTTATGATCTCTCCGTTTTCTTCCACAGCCATTCCGGGCATATTGTCAGTAAGATTATATTGCTTATACGGTTCCGCGTTTATTAACTCCACAAAATAAATATCGCTCATAAATATTCCCCGTCGACCGTCGCGCCGTAAACCCCGCACCGAATGTAAGTTCGTTTATCGTAAGTCTTTTATATACGGCTGAAAACGGTTAAGTCAAAAAAACAATACGAACCGCAGTTATCGGCAAAACGCGACGCAAGACCGTGGTTCGTATTTCTTTTTACAACATATATCAGATGATTTCTCCGCCGTTGACGTTAAGCACTTCGCCGGTGACAAATCCGCCGTTCCCGGCTAAATACACAATCGCTTTCGCCACGTCCTCGCCTACGCCAGCGCGCCCGACGGGGATGTCGGCAATCGCCAGTTTTTTATCGGCATCCGACAGATTGTCGTTCATCGGCGTGTCTATATACCCCGGAGCGACGCAGTTAACCGTCACCCCCGAGCCGGCGTATTCTTTTGCAAGAGCCTTGGTAAGCCCTATGACCGCCGCTTTCGACGCGGAGTAAATCGCCTCGCACGAGCCGCCCGCGACGCCCCACATAGACGAGACGTTCACGATACTTCCGCCGTGTTCGAGCAAACACGGTAAAGCACGTTTAATCGCGTTATAAGTCCCTTTTACATTTACCGAGAATACCCTGTCGAATTCATCTTCGCTTGTATCGAGCAACGTTTTTACGGGTAAGGCGACGCCTGCGGAATTTACGAGTACGTCGAGTTTACCGGCGCGTTGCAAAAAGGCGTCGAACGCTTGCGAGACCGATGAACAATCGGTCACGTTCATGCGTATGGCGACGCCGTGAATTTTTTCGGCGAGCGTTTCCGCCGCCGCTTTGTTTACGTTGTAACAGACGCCGACGAAATATCCGTTCGCGGCAAACTTTTCGGCTGCCGCTTTACCTATTCCGCCGCTTGCGCCCGTTATTAAAACCGTCTTCATTATTGCAGAGTTTTAAGCACCGCGCCCACTTCGCGCATGTCGACCTTGCCAGCATACTCGGTTTTGAAATGTTTCATTACCGCGGGGGTCGATTTATCGTCGAGCCCTTCGATGATCTTTTTGATTTCTTCCTGCGAAAGCATTTTCGGAAGATACGCCTTTACGGTTTCGAGTTGTCTGTCAAGGCTCTCTACCGTCTCGGTTCTGCCTGCTTTTACGAACGCCTCTTTTTCTTCGGTGAGTTCGTTTATTGTCTTTTGCAGAATTCTGGTAACGTCGGAATCGGTCATCTGTTCGCCCGCCGCCTTCTTTTCTATACCCGCAAGCATAAGTTTGTTTATCACGGCGTTAAGAGCCGTAACGGCGTCTTTGTCGTGATTTTTCATCGCGGTTATCTTTACTTTTTTGAAATCGTCTATAGTCATACGATATACTCCTTATTTAACCGAAATATAAAGTTCGTCAAGTTGTTTTTGGTCTACCGCGGACGGAGCGTCGCTCATAAGACAAGCCGCCGTCTGAACCTTCGGGAAGGCTATTACGTCGCGGATGGAATCGTCTTTGCAGAGGAGCATTACGAGTCTGTCGAGACCGAATGCAAGCCCGCCGTGCGGGGGCGCGCCGTAATTGAACGCGTCGACGAAAAATCCGAATTTACGCTGAATGTCTTCGTCCGTAAACCCTAATATGTTGAACATCTTCTTCTGAATGTCTCTGGAGTGAATACGGATAGATCCGCCGCCCGCCTCCTGACCGTTGATGACGAGGTCGTACGCCTTTGCCCTCGCCTTATCCGGCGCGGTTTCGCAAAGGTCGAGGTCTTCGTTCATCGGCGCGGTAAACGGATGATGCACCGCCATAAAGCGGTTTTCTTCTTCGGACCATTCAAACATCGGGAATTCCGTTATCCACAGCACGTCGTAAGTGTTTTTATCGATAAGGTTGAATTTATCCGCCAGCATAAGGCGCAGTCCGCCGAGCGTGTTGAACACGACGTAATCTTTATCCGCCGCGAAGAAGAGCGTGTCGCCCTCTTCAAAGTTCATACGTTCTTTGATGTTCGCGACGTCGCCTTCGCCGAGGAATTTCGAGAACGAAGATTTGATTTCTCCGCCTTTCTGCCACGTCATCCAGCAAAGTCCTTTCGCGCCGAGCGTCTTGGCGTATTCCACGCACGCGTCGAGGTCTTTACGCGAAAATTTATCGGCAAGTCCCTTGGCGTTTATCGCCCTCACGCTGCCGCGGATAGGTCCTATCGCGATTGCAAGCGCATCGGTAAACACTTTGAAAGTCGAATTGGCGAACAAGTCGCTGCAATTCACTATCTTCAGACCGAAACGGGTATCGGGCTTGTCCGATCCGTAATTTTCCATCGCGTCTTTATAACGCATGGTACGGAAATGCCCTTCGCCGAGGTCGAGACCTATCGTCTTCTTGAATATACCCTTTATAAGCCCTTCGATCGGATACATTACGTCTTCTATATCGTCAACGAAACTCATCTCTACGTCGATCTGAGTGAATTCGGGCTGACGGTTCGCGCGCAGGTCTTCGTCGCGGAAACATTTGGTTATCTGGAAATATCTGTCGAAACCAGCGATCATGAGCAACTGTTTATAGAGTTGCGGCGACTGCGGAAGAGCGTAGAAACAACCCTCGTGTATTCTTGACGGAACGAGGTAATCCCTTGCACCCTCGGGCGTAGATTTGCCGAGCATAGGCGTTTCGATTTCGATAAACCCGTTGTCTTCAAAAAACTTACGGGCTGCAAGCGTCACGTCGTAACGCATTTTAAGGTTATGCTGGAGCGTCGGTCTCCTGAGGTCGAGATACCTGTATTTAAGTCTTAAAGTCTCGTTTACGTTCGTGTCGTCGAGTATTTCAAACGGAGTGGTATCTGCCTCGGCGAGTATTCTGAGCTCGGTCGCCAGAACCTCAACGTCGCCCGTCGCGATTTTGTCGGTCTTACTCTGTCTCTCGCGCACGACGCCCTTTACCGCGATGACGTATTCCGAGCGAATGCTCTCCGCCTTGCGGAACACTTCGTCCGACGTCGTATCGTCGAAGACTATCTGCAAAAGTCCGCTGCGATCGCGAAGATCGACGAAGATAAGACTGCCGAGGTTTCTGCGCCTCTGTACCCAGCCCATAACGACGACCTCTTTACCGACGGAATCGATGCGGAACGTTCCGCAGTAATCCGTTCTTCTTAAGTTACCCATAAATTCAGCCATAAATATCGCTCCGAATAGGTTTTAATATAGTATCGTCGCGTCCGCCGTTTGTCGGCAACGTACGCAACACTTACCGTAATTTTAGCCTTATTTCGGGCAAAAGTCAATTATTTGCTTATATATTTATAAAATATACTCTTTATGCACTCTGCCGAGGCGGGTCAGAATCTCGTAACATATCGTGTTGTCCCGCCGCGCGACGTCTTCCGCGGTTATCCGTATTCCGTTTTCTTCGCCGATAAAAATCGCGCCGTCGCCCGCCCGCGTCTTTGCGTCGACCTCCGCAAAGCAGTAATCCATACACACGTTGCCGATTATCTTGCGTTTTTTCCCGTTAATAATGACGTCTCCGCCCGACATGCTCCTAGGCAGTCCGTCGGCGTACCCGAGAGACAAAGTGGCGACATAAGTCGGTTTCAACGCTATATATCTGCCGCCGTAACCGACAGCCTCACCCGCGTTTATTCGTCTTACGCGGATGACGTAACCTATAAGCGACAGGCAGGGTTTAACAAAGTCCGCGCCGTAACCGTACATGCCTATGCCGAGCCTTACCGCAGATAACGAAAACCTGCCGTCGAGCGCGCGCGAGGTCGCCGAAATATGTTTCGGCAAATACTTTTCGCAAGCCGTCGCGCTTAAAAATCCGTCAAGTTGTCTTAAACTGCGCGACTCGTTCGCTCCGTCGTACAGATGAGAATACGCACCGCAAAGCGACAGATTTCCGTGCGTTCTTATCTCCGCCGACAGTTCCGCGAATTCTCTGCCGCCTTTCACGCCCGTTCTGTTCATTCCCGTATCGACGGCGATTTCCGCCGTTACCCGTCTGCCCGCATTTCCCGCCGCCGCGGCAAGTTCTTTCGCCTGCGATTTTTCCCATAAAGAGAGCGTCAGCCCGTAATTCACCGCCGCCGCGGGGTCGCCGTAGCCGAGAACGAGTATAGGTTTAGTCGTAACGGCGCGCAATGCCGCGCCCTCTTCTACCGTGGCGACGGCAAAGGAATCGAACGCCTTTACGTTTTTCGCAATCTCCTCCGCGCCGTGTCCGTAACCGTCTGCTTTGACGACGCCGGTAAGTTTTACTTCTTTCGGTATTCTGTACCTGAATTTAAGAACGTTGGCTTTAAGTTTTCTTAAATCGACGACGATTTTTCCGCGATCATACATAGTAATATTTTATGAAATCCGCGCGCAATACTTTACAAATCGCCGATTATAAAGTATAATCGGGGTATGATGACTTTATTTGATTTTCTGGACAAATCCCTTACGGCTTACCATGCCGTCGAAAACGCAACCGCGATACTCAAAGAAAACGGTTTTGAAGAACTTAAAGAAAACGAGAGTTTCGCCCCCGTCAAGGGCGGAAAATATTTCGTCAGAAGAAACGGTTCGGCTCTGATAGCGTTCCGCACGGGCGAAAAAAACTCGTTCAACATCGTCGCGTCTCACGCCGACAGCCCTTGTTTCAAAATTAAAGCCTCGCCCGCGATGACGACGGGCAATACGGTTAAACTCAACGTCGAACGCTACGGCGGCGGGCTCAATTACACGTTCCTCGACCGACCCGTCACGATTGCCGGCAGAGTCGTCGTAACCGACGGCAAAACTTACGAAAGCAAGGCTTTTACGTCGGCGAAGACGTTCGTTATACCGTCTGTCGCGATTCACTTCAACCGCGCCGCCAACGACGGAATAAAACTCAACCCACAGACAGATATGTGCCCGCTTATATCCGCCATAGGCGAAAACGGACTCGAAAAAGAACTCGCGGAATTCGCCGGCGATAAGACGTTCGTCGACGCCGACTTATTTGTCGTTCCCGCGCAGAAACCGTTTAAGGCGGGATATTCCGACGAACTCTTCTGTTCGCCGAGAATTGACAATTTAACCAGCGCGTACTGCTCGCTTGCGGGACTTATAAAGTCGACCCCGAAGGCGATTGACGTATGTTTCATCGCCGATAACGAAGAGGTCGGCAGTCAGACCCGTCAGGGCGCGGGCGCAGACTTTTTACAGAGCGTCACCGAGAGAATAAGCCTGTCGCTCGGGTTCGATTTCAGAACCGCGCTAGCCGATTCGTTTATGCTCTCGTTCGATAACGCGCATGCGGTTCATCCGAATCACCCCGAACTCTCCGACCCGACCAACAAGACCGTGCTCGGCGGGGGCATAGCGATAAAACGCCATGCGAATTTCAACTATACGACCGACGCCGTTTCTTCGGCAGTCATAAAAGGTGTATGGAAGAACGCGGGCGTAAAATATCAGGACTTCTATATGCGTTCGGATCTTCCGTGCGGAGGTACGCTCGGCGCGATAAGTTCGTCGCATCTGTCTGTTTTAAGCGTAGACGTCGGCTTGCCGCAACTCGCCATGCATTCGGCATGCGAAACGGCTTGTCTGAGCGACGTCGACGAAGGAATAAACGGCGTAACCGCATTTTATTCGGTCGCATTTTCTTCCGACGGCGACGGCTCTATCACCGTAAAATAAATATAAATAATACATAAAACGCCCTCGTGCCGTATCCGACACGAGGGCGTTTATTTATTTTCGTTTACTCCACGCCGAAGTATGCGACGGCGTTGCGGTAAGATATGTCTTTTATAACCTCGCCGACGCGTCTTTCGTCGGCGGTCATCTCACCGTTTTCAATCATTCTTCCGAAATAATTGCAGAGTATTCTGCGGAAGTAGTGATGACGCGGATACGACAGGAAAGATCTGCTGTCGGTAAGCATGCCTATAAACGCGCCGATATGCCCCGTAGCGGTAAGATCGTCGAGGTGCTTATACATTCCGACTTTGTTGTCGAGGAACCACCACGCCGGTCCGTACTGCATTTTGCCTTTCGCCTCGTCCGACTGGAAACAGCCTAAAAGCGTGACGATTTCGGCATTCATCTTAGGATTGAGGTTGAAAACTATCGTCATCGGCAAGGCGTTTTCGCCGTTGAGTTTATCGAAAAGCCCGGACATGTTTTTTATGCTGTCGGCTTCCGAAATGCTGTCGTAACCCGTGTCGAGACCGAGTTTTTCAAGCATCTCGGTATTATTGTTTCTCATTGCGCCGACGTGCAGTTCGGTACGGATTTTACGGCTTGCATACAATTTCATAAGGTAATACGTCATGTATCCTTTGAATGCGTCCACCTGAACCTGCGTAAGCATCTTACCCTTTCTGCGTTCGATAAACGCCTCTTCGGCGATCTGTCTTGCGGGTACGGCGTTGACTTTTTCAAGGGCGATGTCGCTTGCGACCGTTCCGACTTTTATAAACGCGTCGAGACGGCTTTCGAGCGCGATTTCGAGGTCGCCGAGATTATTGATCTTACGGGTTTTCTCCTCAAGAAGTCCGATGAAGTCGTTATACCTTTCGGCGTCGATATTCATTATCTTGTCCGCGCGGAACGCAGGCGCGACGGTGAATTTATATCCTTTTTTCGCGATTAAGTCGAAAGTCGACAAATCGTCGAACACTTCGTTCGTCGTAAATATATGCTTTACGTCAGACTGTTCGATGAGTTTCTGCGGCGTAACGTCGTTAAGTGCGATATAGTCGTTGCACCAGTTCCATATGGTTTCGGCGTTTTCCTCGTTTATTTCGAGTTCGCAGTTAAAAAATTCTTTCAGTTCGACCTGCGACCAGTGATAAAGCGGATTGCCGAAAGCCGTCGAAAGCGTCTTGCAGTACGCGACGAATTTATCGTGATTGCTCGCGTCGCCGGTTATAAGCCTTTCGGGTACGCCGTAATTACGCATCAGTCTCCACTTATAGTGGTCGCCGCCCAGCCATACTTCGCATACGTCTTTGAAACGTTTGTTTTCGAGTATCTGCTTTTCGGGCAGATGACAGTGATAGTCGAATATAGGCATATCCTTGGCGTAGGTATTATAAAGCCTTACCGCCGTTTTGTTTTCAAGTAAAAAATCGTCTTTAAGGTAACTCATATATATTGACCTCCTTACAGTACCTGAATATTTATAAGGCTGGAATTGCCGCCCTTACCTATGGGCGTTCCGCCTGTAATTACCACTTTGTCGCCTTTCTTGGCAATGCCGCTCTTTATGGCGCACTCTTTGGCGAAATAGAAAAGTATGTCAAGCGACGAATATTCCTCGCTCATCACGGGGATGACGCCCCATGAAAGCGCAAGTTTGCGGAATGCTTTTTTATCCGAAGTCATTCCGATAATCGGCTCTTCCGGGCGGAAACGCGAGACCATACGCGCGGTCATGCCCGTATGCGTGCATACGACGATCGCCTTTGCGCCGAGATCGTGCGCGAGCGTACACGCCGAGTGCGACAAAGCCTCGCCTACAGACGATATGACAAATCTGTCTTCGGGGATAACCTGAATGTAATCTCTGTTGTGTTCGGCTTGTTCGACTATTTTCGCCATAGCCTGCACCGCCTCGACGACGTATTCGCCGGCGGCGGTCTCGCCCGAAAGCATTACCGCGCTCGTACCGTCGTAAACGGCGTTCGCGACGTCGGAAATTTCCGCCCTCGTCGGGCGTTTGTTATGCGTCATCGATTCGAGCATCTCGGTCGCGGTTATGCAGCGTTTGCCGAGAATACGGCTCATGTCGATCATATGTTTTTGTATATTCGGCAGTTCCTCGTAAGGAATTTCGACGCCGAGATCGCCTCTGGCGACCATTACTCCGTCTGACGCTTTAAGAATGCTTTCGAGATTCTCTACGCCCGCGCTGTTTTCGATTTTGGCGATTAAATCTATATCTTCGCCGCCGTTGGCTTTAAGAAATTCGCGCGCGCACTCTATGTCTTCTTTACACGACACGAACGAAAGCGCAATAAAATCCACGCCGCACTCTATGCCGAAAAGCAGGTCTTTTTTATCCTGTTCGGACAAGAAGTCGAGTTTCAGATGTTTACCGGGGAAGAACATGCTTCTGTGGTCGGAAGTCTCGCCGCCGACGAGCACCGTGCAGTTTACGTCGTTGCCGACGACTCCGTCTACGACAAAAGTCATAAGCCCGTTGTTGAGCAATATTTTATCGCCTTTTTTCATAGACTCGGTTATGAGTTTATAAGACACCGAAACGCGGGTTTCGTCACCGATTATATCGTCGGTCGTAAACGTGAATTTGTCTCCTTTTTTAAGAGTTATACGTCCGTTTTTGTATCTCCCCGTACGGAACTCGGGACCCTTGGTATCGAGCATTATCGGCAACGGGATATGTCTTTCTTCTCTGAGTTCTTTTACTATGTTTATCTTTTTAAGTTGTTCTTCGTGCGTACCGTGCGAAAAATTAAGCCTGCATACGTTCATACCCGCGTCGAACATCGCGGAAATTGTCTCTTTAGTGTCGCTGGAAGGTCCCAACGTACAAACGATTTTAGTTTTTTTCATAAAATCACCCATTATTATCGTGATGTCTATATTATATATCCAAACATAAAAAAACGCAACGTAAATCGTTGCGTAATTTTTACATAATACTCCGTTTGTAATAAAAAACGTATTGCTGAACATACCCCGAATCTTCGCCGAACGCATCGACGAAAAATTCGTTGATTTTCCTGCGGTCTTTCTCGGTTCCGCCGAAATCTTCGCGATAGAGTTTCTCTATCCATGTGTCGACGGGAAACGCATCGGTTCTGTGATACGCGAACAGCGACACGCAGTCGGCGACTTTAGGTCCGACGCCCTTGAAATTCGTCAGCGATGTTTTAAGATCGGCTGTTGAAAGCGAAGAGAGAGCGTCGAGTTCGCCCGGCGACTCTTTCAGCCTGCGCGCCGCGCTCTGTATGAACCCCGCCCTGTAACCGTAACCAAGCGACGAATAAAATCCTACGTCTTCGTCGAAGAGTTTTTCCGCGAACGGAAACGTCATATATTCTTCGCCCGAAAACGTCTTTTTGTCGCCGCGGGCATCGCATGTGCGTTCGATGATGGATTTTATCCTGGGTATGCGGTTATTCTGCGAAACGAGAAACGAAAACAACGTCTCGTTTTTATCCTGATTGAGTATCCTTATACCCCTGCCCGCGGTCGCGGCGGATCTTACTATTTCGTATCCGCTTTTTTCCGCGCGGGCGTAAACTTGGGAATAATCCCTGTCGAGGTCGAAAAACCGTCTGAAATACTCCTCGTCTTCGTCGGGGCATTCGATGAACGTCCTGCCGTTTTCGCCGTAAGAATAACAGGCTTTATCGGTCGAAAAGACAAGATAACCTTTCCCGAACGGTCTGAAACGAAAAATCTGACCGCATTCGAGAGTATCTTTTATATTGAAAAATTCGTCTTCGGTGATTATAGTAGCCATATAACAAAAAAGCGGGTCTGTAAACCCGCAGTTTTTGATTAGTCGTTGGCAGCGTAAACGCTTACCTGCTTTTTGTCTCTTCCGAGTCTTTCAAATCTTACGACACCGTCGACAAGCGCATAAAGCGTATCGTCGCTTCCGATGCCTACGTTCTTACCCGGGTGGAATTTCGTGCCTCTCTGTCTTACAAGGATGTTGCCCGCAAGAACCGCCTGTCCGTCGGAACGCTTGGGTCCGAGACGCTTGGCGTTACTGTCACGACCGTTGTCGGTACTGCCCATTCCTTTGTGGTGCGCGAATAAACTAATAAGTATCATACCGTTTGACCCTCCGTATTACGCTTTCTCGGAAACAGCGGTGATCTTAACCTTGGTGTAAGGCTGTCTGTGACCCTGTTTCTTTCTTTCGTTCTTCTTAGCCTTGTATTTGTAGACGATGATTTTCTTCTCTTTATCCTGAGCGAGAACTTCACCCTCGACAACGTACTTGGCAGCTTCTGCCGCGGTTTTGATTCCGTTTTCGTCCGATACGAGCAAAACGTTGAAAGAAACCTTATCGCCGACTTTGGCGTTGAGTTTCTCGAACTTTACTATATCGTCTACGGCAACTCTGTACTGCTTACTTCCGTTTTCAATGATAGCGTACATCTGAAAAATAGACCTCCCGTCTAATCTCGCCGGAAAATATTTTCGGGCGTTGTTTTTACGCAACTTAAAAAAGCCCTTTCCGAGCGGTTCTTAACGATTATACATTATCCGCAACCGAAAGTCAATAATTTTTACCGCATTTTAAGATAAAAAGTATTATTTTTTCCGTAACGGGCAATACTTACCCCGTGAGGTGAATAAGATGGAAGAAAAAAATCTTGATAAAGAGGCGCTCGTCTCGATTTACAAAAACGCGCACATCGGCTTGCAGTCGATTTCAAACATCATAAACGAAACCGACGACGAAAAGATGAAAGCCGAACTCAAAAACGAATACGAGGGTTACGAAAAATACATCGGCAAACTGCGCGCCTTCATGAAGGAAACCGGTACGGAACCGCAGGACATAAATTTCATGAAAAAAGCGTTCATGAAAGCCGCGGTAAAAATGAACGTAATGACCGACGATTCGGGGTCGCACGTCGCCGAACTCATGGTAAAAGGCACGGTCATGGGCATAACCGAACTTGCGGAACTCCTTAACAACCACGGCAAAGAACTCGGCGAAAAGACCCGCGCGCTTACCGAAGAACTCAAAACTCTCGAAGAAACCTATGAGGAAAGGCTGAAAAAACTGATATAAATTTTAACTTTTCGTATGCCGGCCAAGAATAAAACGAACCGTGGTCTGACGACGTATTTTTGACTAATACGTCGTTGCGCTCGCGGCTTATACGTCTGGTATTAACCCGTTCGCGCGCCTTGTCTTATCCTAAAAATCCGCCGTCAGACTTGCAAGCAACCAAAACGTCGATATTTTTGATGATTTTTGGTAAAGGCGAGTGCAGACGTACCAGACGTACTTCAAACGAGAATTTGACAAAAAGCGCGAAAATGGCGGCGTTTTGGCAAGGTTCGTTTTATTCTTGGCCGGCATGGACAAGAGTGTGAAAAGTTTGGTCAAACGCTTGACTTTAATTTACATTCCTTTATAATAGTGCTATTATGTCAGATAGCAAGGTTATAAAATTATCCGATCATTTCACTTACGGAAGGCTTTACAAATTCGTTCTGCCGTCGGTAATAATGATTATCTGTACGTCGGTTTACGGCGTCATAGACGGACTTTTCATATCCAATTTCATCGGTTATACCCCGTTCTCCGCGATAAACATCATATGGCCGTTTATCATGATAATCGGCGGAACGGGGTTCATGATAGGCACGGGCGGCTCCGCTCTCGTCGCGAAAACACTTGGCGAGGGCGACGAAGACAAAGCGAACCGCTATTTTACCATGCTGGTAATGTTCACCGTCATACTCGGCGTTATTCTTACTGCCGTCGGACTGGTGTTTACCCGCCCTATAGCGAGACTTCTCGGCGCAGACAACGATATGATCGACCATGCCGTCGTATACGGCAGAACGGTCATCGCATTTATCTCGACGTTTATGTTGCAGAACGTATTTCAGAGTTTTCTCGCGACGGCGGGCAAGCCGCGCATAGGTCTTATCGTTACCGTAATCGCAGGCGTGACGAACGCCTTTTTCGACTTCCTGTTCATAGTCGTATGTAAGTTCGGGCTTGTCGGCGCGGGCGTCGCAACCGGAATGGGTCAGATCGTCGGCGGAGTTATCCCACTAATATACTTTTGGAGAAAAAACGACAGCCTGCTGCAACTTAAAAAGACGAAAATCGAGGTTTCCCCTCTTCTTAAAGCATGCGCCAACGGATCTTCGGAACTTCTCACGAACGTGGCGTCGTCGATCGTAGGTATACTCTACAATCTGCAACTGATGAAGTACATAGGCAAGAACGGCGTTTCGGCATACGGTGTGCTTATGTACGTTCAGTTGATCTTCCTCGCGATCGAAATCGGATTTTCGATAGGCAGCGCACCCGTGGTCAGTTACCACTACGGCGCAGGCAACAAGGACGAACTGAAAAGCCTGTACAAAAAAAGTATGATTTCGATGTCGGTATCGGGCGTCGTATTGTCGGCTTTGGCGCAGGCTCTTGCCGTACCGCTGTCCATGCTGTTCGTCGGTCAGGATAAAACCCTGTTCGACCTGACCGTATACGCATTCCGCAGATTCTCGTTCTCGTTTATTTTTACGGGATTGACGATATATGCGTCGGGGTTCTTCACCGCCCTGAACAACGGGCTCGTGTCGGCGATACTTTCGTTTGCGAGATCGCTGGTGTTTCAGGTCGGTTTCGTGTTGCTCATGCCGGTTTTATGCGGCGTTGACGGCATCTGGTGGGCATCGTTCGCGACGGAGGTCTGCGCGCTTATAGTGTCGCTCGCCTTTTTTATCGCCGAAAAGAAACGATACGGATATTGAATATAATTATGAAATGCGGCTCGGCGAAATTTTCGCCGAGCCGCTCTCTTATGGTCGTTTACAAAAAACAATTCGATATATCAAAATCAAAACAACGCCTTTTCTATAACTCCGCCGCCGAGACACTTTTCGTCGTCGTAGAACACGCAATACTGCCCTTCGGTAATCGCGCGCTGTTTTTCGGCAAATACGACTTCCGTCGACCCGTCCGCCCGCACTTTAACCGACACTTTCTGATCGTCCTGACGATAGCGGAATTTAGCGTAACATTCAAATTCTTTTTCGGACGGAACTTCCGGTATAAAATTAATTTTGCCGGTTATAAGCCCTTTTGAATAGAGTTTATCTTCTTCGCCGTGCGCAACGTAAAGGATATTGTTTTTCATATCTTTCTCGATGACGAACCACCTGCCGGCGTCGCCCGCCTGTCCGCCTATATCCAACCCCTTGCGCTGACCTATAGTATAATACATAAGTCCGCAATGCCTGCCGAGCGTCCTGCCGTCGTAAGTCTTTATGTCGCCCTCTTTCGCGGGGATATAATTCATCAGAAATTTTCTGAAATTACGTTCGCCTATAAAGCATATACCCGTACTGTCCTTTTTTTCTGCGGTCGCGAGTCCGTTTTCTTCGGCGATTTTTCTCACTTCGGGTTTTGTGAGGCGTTCCAACGGAAACAATACGTTTGAAAGTTGTTCCTGAGAAAGTTGGTTGAGAAAGTACGTCTGGTCTTTGTTGCGGTCTGCGGCTTTCATAAGATAGTGAACGCCGTTTTCGTGTTTTATTCCGCAGTAATGCCCCGTCGCGATATAATCCGCCCCGAGTTCTTCGGCATAACGCTTGAACGGACCGAATTTTATTTCGCGATTGCAAAGCACGTCGGGGTTGGGCGTTCTGCCTTTTTCGTATTCGGATAAAAAATATCTGAACACGCGATCGTAATATTCCTTTGCGAAATTAACGCCGTAATACGGAATGCCTATCGCGGACGCTACCCGCCTTACGTCGGCGTAATCCGCCTCTGCGGTACAGCAACCGCTGTCATCGGTTTCCTCCCAGTTGTTCATAAACAGCCCTATGACGTTGTAGCCCTGTTCTTTCAGAAGCAAAGCGGCAACCGAACTGTCCACCCCGCCGCTTAAACCCACGACGACCGTTTTCTTATCCATAATTTACCTCGGCTATAAGTTTACAATATAGCCCGCGTTAAGTCAAATATTTTTTGCCAAACCGACGCTTAACGCTTGAAAATTAAACGAAAAAAAGATATAATGTAGTAAGTAATACCGTTATCTACCTGTAGCTCAGTTGGATAGAGCGTGAGACTCCGACTCTCAAGGCCGCTGGTTCGACCCCAGTCAGGTAGACCAGAACGCCGACGCAAAATTCGCGTCGGCGTTTTTATTGTCGGTTACTCGATGCCAGCCAAGAATAAAACGAACCTTGCCAAAACGCCGCCATTTTCGCGCTTTTTGTCAAATTCTCGTTTGAAGTACGTCTAGTACGTCTGCACTCGCCTTTACCAAAAATCATCAAAAATATCGGCGTTTTGGTTGCTAGCAAGTCTGACGGCGGATTTTTAGGATAAGACAAGGCGCGCGAACGGGTTAATACTAGACGTATAAGCCGCGAGCGCAACGACGTATTAGTCAAAAATACGTCGTCAGACCACGGTTCGTTTTATTCTTGGCTGGCATACCGGACCACTGTTCGCTTTATTCTTGTCCGGCATGCGGAAGGCATATCCCGAACCCAGTTCAAAATGATATTCGGCGATACCCGCATCGACTTTCGTATAAAAACCTGCGCCGGCTTTGACGCCGACCTTACCGTCTTTAAGCGTAAACGTGAATTTCTGCTGATTCATCGCCGTAGGCGCAAGCAAAGCGGCGTTTACGCCGTCAATGAATTCGGCGGGCGGCTCGGTATCGGTTTTTATCACCGATTTTATCGGCTTGCTTTTATGCGCCGTTCCATGAGTCGCTCCGTAACCTATCGCTATCACGAGCAGAAGTTTTTCGCCCTTTCCGACGAGATACGCGTCTTTTACCTTGCCGTACGTCAATGCCACCCAACAGGTATTAAGCCCGAGCGTCTGCGCGTAAAGCACGACTTTTTCGCCGTAATAACCCGCTTTTTCGCTTAAATCGGCACCCTTTTCGCCGATAACGGCGATATAATTTTTTACGTTTTCAAAATGCCCGTAATGCGCCATTCGTCCGCCGAAAGCCTTTTCTTCGTCGAGTACGAGTTGCATGTTCAACCCGCTCTCTTCGTTCGTTTCTTTTATTTTCGCCATCAGCGCATCGAGCGTTTCGCCTTCGATTTTTCTGTCCGTATACGAGCGCACGGAATGTCTTTCTTTTATAGCCTGCAATAAATCCATCGTGTTTTCCTCTGTCGTTATTTTATCACAACCGACGCATAAAAGTCAACGCCGAAAACGTATACGCCGCAAAAACGACGGCGTTATGACGGATAGAAAACGGCGTGAGAGGCAAAGAACATGCGGATATATTTTTCGTCGGTCTCAGGAATTTTTCCCCTCACGATCGCCTTACCGCTGGCGGAAAGCAAAACTTCGCGGATTATTCTGCCGTCTTCCCCGCCGTCGGTCAGCGACACTCTGTCGAGTTTGTTATAGTTTGCGTCGTAAACCTCTCCGTCTTCGACGATGACTTTTTTACCCCGTTTCTCGCCGAGCAGGTATCTTACGAAATCTTTGAGTTGCCCGTTGGTGAAATACGGCGGGATATACCCGACAATATCGTTCCACTTGCGTCTTAGCGGAGCAAGCCGGAAATTATATATTCCGTCTATCGCGTATTCGTCGAAATTTCTGAGACGCCTTACGATGTATTTTTTATCTTCATCTAGATCGGCGGCTATCAGCGCGGCGCGCAACAGTTCGGTCTCGAATCCGTCGAGTCCGTCGAACCTTACGAACTTACGGAAGTACGCATACTTATATTTTACGGCTATAACGTCGGCGATGCGATCTTCGACCTCGCCCCTGAACAGATCGGCGTAATCCTTGTTTATTCTGAGCGTCAGCGTCGACCGTTTTTCGTCCAGCGAAACCCTTGCGTCTCCGTTGAAATCTGCCAGAAATCCCGCCAGTCCGCGCCCGACGTAGCCGATATTTTCCGCTCCGTCGCCGCTTTCGGTTACTTTTATTTCTCTCATAGACATAGTGTATGCTTTTTGTCGGCTTTAATTTATTTTCGCAAGCGATATTTTTCCGCGTTTTTTAACCGCACGATAGAAAAACTTATATATTTCGGCAAAAAGCACGGTTGTGAACCCGAGCGCGATTATTTTAAGCCACTCCGCCGCGGTAAGCGGTACTATTCTGAAAAATTCGCCCGCGATCTGCGTCATAAGCACCTGAAACGCGAACACGACCATGAAAACACAGACCATAAGTTTGTTTTTCATAAACGATTTCGTCAGGCTTTCGCTGCCGACGGCGCGGCAATTAAACGCGTTGAAAAGCTGGAAGGTAACGAACAGACAGAAGACCGCCGTGAGGGTCTTTTCGCTGCCGACGCCGAGAATATCGAACGCATACTGAGCGATCAGCACCGCCGCCATATAGACGCCGTGAAGGACGATTTTTATCATCATCGTTTTGCTTAAAATGTTATCCGTCCGTCTTACGGGGCTGGCATTCATCTCCGCTCCGCCGCCCGATTCCAGCGCAAGCGTAAGCGCGGGCGGTCCGTCCATTATTATGTCTATCCACAACAGTTGAACCGCGTTGAACGGATTGTCGAACCCGAGCGCAAGGCTGAGTATAACCGTCAGCATCGACGTTACGTTTACGGTGAGCTGAAAGGTTATAAACCGTTGGAAATTGCGGTATATGTTCCGTCCGAACGAAACCGCCTTGACTATAGTCGGGAACGAATCGTCAAGCAGTACTATGTCGCTTGCCTCTTTGGTAATCTCCGACCCCGAGCCCATGGCTATGCCTATATCGGCGTGTTTTATCGCGGGCGCGTCGTTGACGCCGTCGCCCGTGACCGCGACGACTTCGCCGCCGTATTTAAGAGCCTCTACGACCCTGAGTTTTGTCTTCGGCGAACTTCTGGCGATAACCGCCACGGTTTTAAGCCTTTCGCAAAGCGCGGCGGGCGAAAGCCCTTCCAGTTCCCCCGCGCCGACGACTTCCTTATCGCCCGAAAGCAGATTGAGTTCAGCCGCGACCGCGGCTGCCGTTTCCGCGTTGTCGCCCGTCATAACGATAACCCTTATCCCCGCCCCTCGGCACGAATCCACCGCGTCTTTCACGTTTTTTCTTATCGGGTCGGATATGACCGCGTAACCGTCGGCGACGAACTTTTCGCCGTCGCGCCTGCTTGCGAACGCTATCACCCGTTTACCCGATTTCTGGTATCCGGCAATTTCTTTAAGATACGCGACAGAGCGGTTATCGTTAATTTCGCACTTTTTAAGCACGACTTCGGGCGCGCCTTTTATATACTCTTTTTCGCCCGTATCGGTAGACATGAATTTATACGAAGAATCGAAGGGGATTACTTTTTTGTACTTCGCGTTTTTTCTTAAAACCGAGTATTTATATCCTCGCTTTCCCGCATCCGCCAACAGCGCAAGTTCGGTCGCAGAACCGAAATCGATTGTTCTGCCGTTCTCCTTTTTGATTTCCGCGGTAGAGTTGATACACGAATTTTCGCAGATATTCTTTTCGGCATCTCTTCCGCCGAACGTCCTTAATTTTACTACCGTCATCTTGTTTTCGGTCAGCGTGCCGGTTTTATCCGAACAGATGACGCTTACGCAACCGACGGTCTCCGCCGCAACGAGTTTTCGTATAAGCGCGTTGGACTTTGCAAGTTTCAGCACGTTTAAGGTAAGCGACACGGCGGCGGTCGTAGGCAACCCCTCGGGGACGGCGGCGACGATAAGTACGATCGCCTCGATAAAGCAATCCTGTACGGAGACAAAATCGACGTTGCCGACGACTATCAGTTTCGCTATCGATAAAACGAAAGCAAGCGCGGCGGCTATCGATCCGACGACGGTTACGGTCTTACCGAGACGATTCAGTTTTTCGCTGAGCGGAGCGGAAACAGCCGCCTCGGCGGTAAGGTCGGAGGCTATCTTGCCGAGTTCGGCATTTTCGCCGACCGCCGTGACGAGCATTCTGCCCGTTCCGCCGCACACGAAAGTGCCGGAATACACGCAGTTGCGCCTTTCGGCAAGCGGAGCGTTTTCAGTCGGTATGTATTCCGCGCTTTTGCCTACCGGCAGACTTTCGCCTGTCAGAGTGGATTCGTCGGTAAGTAATCCCGAGCATGTTATAAGCCTTCCGTCGGCGACTATTTTATCTCCTGTTTCCAGAAGTACGACGTCACCGACAACCAATTCTTCTTTAGGCAGAACCTGCGTTTCACCGCCGCGCACCACCTTTACGCTGAGTCTGTCATACTCTTTGCCCAGCAACTCGAAAGCCCTTTCGGATCTGCCCTCCATAATCATGGTAAGTCCGACCGAAAGAGCGATCGCCACAAATATGCCTACGCATTCGTATACGTCGCCGTCGCCCGTCCGCAAAAACTTGCCGATATTCACCCCGACGGTTATAACCCATGCAAATTCGAGAATTATAAGAGTCGGCTCGGAAAGACATGAAAACAGCCTTCCGAAAAAACTCTTTTTCCGCTTTTTCGGAAGACGATTTGCCCCGAATTTCGTCCTGTTTGTCCTGACAACGTCGGCGGCGAGTCCGTTTTTTACGGAACTGCCGACCGCGCGCTCGACTTCGCTTAATTTGGCGGTATAAAAATTCATCGCTCACCCATAAATCCCGCGGAATTCCGCGACTATTACAATATATTTTTACGGGCGGCGTATTATTACCTTTCATTCGCTTGAAAAAATAACGCAAAAGTGATATTCTTTAATCGTTGCATTTATATATATGCCTGAACAGGAGAGATACGATGAGCGAATTTCTGAAGTTGAACATTAAAGGTTTCGAGACCGAATTACCCATACTTCCGTTGCCGAGCGGCATAAACATTGCGTTTTTCAATCTGCACGGCGACGCGGAATTAACCGAACATTGCGGCAAACAACTTGCCGCATACCTCGGCGATTGCGAGGTGCTTATAACCGCCGAATCGAAAGGATTGCAACTGACGCACGTCTGCGCGCGCGAACTCGGGCAGAGATATTATGCCGTTGCCAGAAAATCAAAAAAACTCTATATGCAGGACGGCATAAGCGTCGATTACGGTTCGTCGATAACGACGGGCAAACCCCAGCAGTTATTCCTTTCAAAGCACGACGTCAACCTTCTCAGAGGCAAACGCGTAGGTATCGTCGACGACGTCGTATCCACGGGTGAAAGCCTTCTCGGGCTGGAGGCTCTCGTAAACAAGGCGGGCGGCATTATAACCAAAAAAGCGTTCGTTCTTGCCGAAGGTTCGGCTGCCGACAGAAAAGACATCGTTTACCTCGAAAAAATTCCGTTATTATAATCGTTATGCTATGCCAGCCAAGAATAATACGAACCGTGGTCTGACGACGTATTTTTGACTAATACGTCGTTGCGCTCGCGGCTTAT
>ENA-UESH01000156-UESH01000156.1-human-gut-metagenome-genome-assembly--contig:-NODE-156-length-68426-cov-9.596717_pt1 | contig 68426 bp, 66 predicted proteins | sample MGYA00243001_ERZ508002 | MGnify/ENA primary metagenome ERZ508002 (study PRJEB26167, sample SAMN06115447) | human gut metagenome | host: Homo sapiens | place: China:Anhui | collected 2015-08-07 | study... | reverse complement strand
AGTGCAACGAGACCAGCCCGGAAAATGAACGAAAGCCCTCTCCACGCCTCAAGGGCAGAAACGGGCGGACGTTCTTAAGCAAGAAATCTTTGAGGCGATTGGAACAGCGAAAGGCTGGCTTTTACTACCCGGTTGACAAAACGGATCATTTCCTCCTTGCTGTACTTGTCGTAACCCTCCACAACGACATGCATCAAACCGTTTGACAGATGGGTATACATCATTTCCAGCTCTGTCTCACTGGCATTGGGCAGCTCCTTCCGCCAATAGGCGATACTGTCCTCCTTGGCCAGGGCAATCATCCGCAAGAGGACCGTTGAGCTTGTATTCCCCAGAATCAGAACCCGGCAGGCTGCCTGATTCTGATCGACCATATCGTAAATGGCTTCGATCAGAGCCGTCACGTCAAACGAATTGACATAGCGAAGGGATTCCTCAAATGCATCGATGAGCTCGTTCTCGATGCTCTCCATCAGGGCAAAGCAATCGCTGTAATGGGCATAGAAGGTGGCACGGTTAAGCTGTGCCAGGGCACAAACCTCCTTCACCGTAATTTTGTTTACAGGTTTTTCCTTCAGCAGCTTCAGAAAAGACTGCTTGAGCACCATTTGCGTATAGCGTTTCCTTGCGTCCATCTTCTCCATATAGAACCTCTCCAAAAAAAGTTTACAAAGAAAAGCAACACTTCAACAGGTAATGTTGCTTTTCTTTCAGCCGTATGGCAAGTGCTGATTGTTTCTGTATTCCCCCTCAAGTATACTGTACTTGTGAAAGATAATCAACACTTGTGTACTTATTTGAGAGGAGGCTCTTTGAATGTTTGATAAATATCTTGTTACAGGCGCCACCGGCTTCCTCGGCAGGGCTGTTGCGGAGGAGCTGGTACGCCGCAAGGCGCAGGTGCATGCGCTTGTGCTGCATGATGACCCCTATACCGATTTGCTCCCGAAGGAGGTACGCACCGTCATTGGTGATGTGTGCGATAAAGGCTCACTGTCAGACTTCTTCGCGGATGCCGACGGCCGTACCTGTGTGATTCACTGTGCCGGTATCGTCTCCGTCGCATCCAGGCCCGGTCCGAGGCTCTATCAGGTCAACGTAGGCGGGACATGGAGGGTTCTCCGGCAATGTATGGAGCATGATGTGGGCAAAATGGTCTATGTCAGCTCCGTCCATGCCATACCGGAAAAGCCAAAGGGCTGCATCATTACGGAGGATTGCGAATTCTCTCCGGGGCTTGTGGACGGAGATTACGCCAAGAGCAAGGCAGCTGCAACCGAGCTGGTATTCGATGCAGCGGAGCGCGGGTTGAATGCCAGCATTGTATTCCCCTCCGGCATCATCGGACCGGGCGATTTGCAGAGCGGGAGCTTCACCTCTATGGCGAAATCTTTCCTTTCTGGAAAGCTGCCCTTTGCCGTTTGCGGCGGATATGACTTTGTAGATGTGCGGGATGTGGCAAGAGGCATTCTCGCCTGTTCCGAAAGTGGAGAGCCCGGCAAAGGCTACATTTTGTCTGGCTGCTATGTCACGATTCGCAGGATGCTTCAGCTGGTAGGAAAGGCTGCAAAGCTGAAGTATCGGTCCATCTGCCTGCCACTGGGGCTTGCAAGGCTGGCGGCTCCATACTACGAGCGCCGAAGCCTGAGGGAGCGAAAGCCGCTGTTCTTCACCCCGTATTCCGTTTCCGTCCTTGCCTCAAACGGGCAATTCAGTCATGCTGCTGCGTCGGAACGCTTTGCATATCAGCCGCGCCCGATTGAGGAGACCTTGGGGGATATGACAGCCTGGCTTCTGAATCAGAAGTGAAGAGGCAATGTTGTGCACCGCTATCAGCCAGATGCATTCATTCAGGTGACAGAGGTGTCCGCTGTCGTATCTCGTGCAGTCTTTGCAGCGTACATCGTCGGCACTGTAGCGAAAGCTGCTGCGGATGCGTCCGCTGCCGCGAGGCTGATGACGGGGCGGCGTCATCATCTGCACCTCCGCGGCGAACAGGGGTGTGAACTTCATAAAGTATCGCGTCAAGCAAATCCAACTCCTTCTTTGAAAATAAAAAGGGCCGGAGCCTTTTCGCTCCATCCTCTCAAACGAGAAGTACAAAGGCGACGCAATCATATTCCAAGTAACGTAAAAACGGCATAGCCGAGGGTTACGACTATGCCGATATTTTACAGGATCATAAATCCCTTATTGAGTTGCCTTTTATAACTCTCCCTTTTTTGATTCTGCGGCAGGTCTGGCTCCCAAGAGCGCTTTGCGAAGTATCTCAGTGCTGGTGTGGTCATATATCCTGGTGAGCATCTTCAGGCCGCTGTGTCTCAGCAGTCGTGCTACCATGTAGGGATCAATGCCTTGTGCGATCCAAAGAGTGGCTCTGGTATGACGCAGCTCGTGGGGTGAAAGCTCTGGTATGTCGGGGATGCTCCCGATGAAGCCGCTGCATGAAGGGGCGGAATACGCGGTTTGCCCAGTTGTTGGGGTTGTAAGGCTTTGCCAACGCCCATTGATCAGCTTACAAAAAATTATCTCGGTCTTCGCGTATCATTCGCCCGTCTCTCGCCGGGCGGAAGCATCTGCGGTGTCACCGCTTGTCGTGCTGCGCACAGCAGTCCGATAAGTTGCAGAAATCATACATCCCGCCTGTTTCAAGAAGTCACATTCTTTGAACAGACGGGATTTTTGTATTTATATAGGGTATAACAATGATCGAATCACATGAGAGTATGACCGCGAAGCTGTGCGCCTTCGCAAGAGCATACCATTCGACCTATGCCCGGAAATCGGGAAAACGCTTTATCCGGAGTGCCATGCCGGCATAAACAAAACCACCTGCCAAGCGGGTGGCTTTGTTTATGCTGCTTTCTGGCAAGAGGACAGATGCGCTCTGTTTTTGCGTGCAGTCCTTGCCGTTAGCAGAACGGCTCCAGTTGAAAGGCCAGCTCCGTGCGGCCCACAACGGCGTGATGGTTGTTGTAAAGGTTTTTGTCGTGATAGCGGGGCAGAGAACAGGCTTCCTCCGGCGTGATGACGCCGAGCTGGGTGAGAACCGAGAGGATGGCATACGGGACGATGGAGGAGGCGCCGTCCTCCATTTTGAGGGCAATGCCGATCCCCTTATCTTTGATGCCCACGGCATAGAATGCGCTGGCACCCGATTTGCAGAAAATGCGGTCGCCGAAGGCGGCCATCAGCTGCGTGCAGATGCGATCGGTCCCTGCCACCATTTCCGGATGTGCTGTCATGGCGGACGTGATGCGCCGGATGACAGCGGCCCGGGTGGGGGCGAAAAGCGTGGGGAGAGACATACGGGCGTAGCCCTGTGCCAGCCGGTAAAGGGGCAGCGCGTGAACAGGAACGCCGCAGCCGTCCACGGCCAACTGGACTTCGGAGGTCTCTACGCCGCACATTTCAGCGAACACCGAGAGGATACGCTGCTGAACAGGGTGCTCCAATGCAGTATAGTTCTCCAAAGACTCCCCGAAATGGCGGGCGGTAATGAGCATACCGGCGTGCTTTCCGGAGCAGTCGCAGTAGATGGGCGCCCGGGGAATACCGGCAATCTTCAAGGCGTCCTCGGCAGGGACATACATGGGGTATTCTGCCCCGCAGCATAGCTGGTCGGGGGAGAGCCCTGCCTTGTGCAGAATGCTCTCCACGGCCTTTACATGAAAGGGCTCCCCGTTATGGGAGGAGCAGATGACAGCCAGCTCCTGCGGGGTAATGCCATAATGCTCCAGCGCACCGCTCTCGGCCACGGGAATTGCCTGAAGGGGCTTGGCGGAAGAGCGGGCAAACGTAAGACGTTCCGGATCACCGAGCTTCCAAAGTATCCGGCCTGTGTGATCCGTTACCGCGATATGTCCCCGATGGATCTGATCCACCAGCTCACCGCGGTATTGATAGGCAATAACAGCCATAGCATATACCTCCGTTTCTTAAATCACAAAGTAGAAAAAGCGCAGCACATCACCGTAATCATCGGCATCAAAGGCCACGGTGGTGGGAGAGATAAGGCTGGCGCCGGGATAGTGGGAGCATCCATAGGCGTCATAATGATGCACATAGGTGACCTCCACGTGGAAGTGATCGGGAAGCGCCGGAGGTGTGGCTGTTTTTGCCGCCGCCACAGCCTTGGCCATCATGCCTTCGATCTCTTCGCGGACAAGCTCCGGGGTCTTTGTCAGAACGCCGTAGCCGTGGCCGGATTTGGTCGGTACGGTCAGCAGGCCGGGTACGGTGCGCGCCGCAGCCGCGCACATCCCCTCATCGCCGCTGGCGAATAGGGTGGGAACGCCCCGGTAAGCGGCGGCATGGGCGTACATCTCGAACTCTCCCCACAGCGCGCCATTGACCGTAAGGCGGAAAATGCGGGAGCTTACCATCGTGTGGGACGTGGGATTTCCGGGAGCAGAGGCGGCATCGTGAAAGCCGACCATCAGCACGCCGTCATAGCTCTCGTCAAAAATACCGGTAAGGCCCACAATATCGTGGGTGATCCCCCGAAGGAGACGGGCGTCTCTGGGGAGCAGGGCGCAGTCGATGTTGCAGCCATCTCCGTGCATATCCTCTATGACGACCTCATCGGCTCCGCCGGAGAAAAGGCCGCGGGCCGCGGCGGCGGCCTCTAACGCCATTTCCCGCGCCATAGGCGCATAGCAGGCGTTAGCCGAACGAGCCTCGTCCCAGCAGGCCAAAGACGCCACACCTTCAATGTCACAAAGAATGTAAAATTTCATGCTTGAGCCCTCCTTTATCAGAAGCGTAATCATAATAAATGCAGAGACATGGGGATCGGGAAGTATTGGGCAAAATGTCTGGGATCCGCCAATAGCTGCTGTTAAATTGGATGTGCTTGGCCGGTCGCTTTACACGTCGAGACGTCAGAGCGTCCCGCTTGCGGGTAAAGCACCGCGGCGGAAGGTCATGACGTTTCACTGCGGATACGCCGCAGGTAGCGGTAGACCGTGGGTTCGGAGATGTGCAGCTCCCTGGCGACCTGCCCGACGGAGCCCTTGGTCTGGAATACCCCCTGCGCTTCCAGAGAGCGGAGTATCTCCAGCTTGTCGGCGGTATGCATGGCATTGGAGGGAATACCATAGCCGAGGATGGTGGAGTGGATCAGATTGCTGGACAGCTCCGGGATGGAATCGTCCAGGTCTTCGGTATAGGCGGAGCTCTCCTCCTCTTGCGGAAGAGAAAAGGAATGGAGCAGGTTGGAGAGATGCTCCGAGAGCACCAAAATATCCTCCACATCGTGGTTCACGCAAATCAGTCCCACCAACTGGCCCTTTTCCTTAATGAAATAGGTGGAAGAGACGAAACGCTTGCCTCCCCGGGTACGGCCCTCATAGTTGGCCACATAGTCGTGCTCCTTATAGGCTCCGGTTCGCAGCAGTTCCTTGGCCAACTCCGTCATGGGGTCACCCACGCGGCGGCCGCTGAGATGCTCGTTGCAGGCGGCAATCACCGAGCGCTCCGGCGTGGAAACGTCGTGGAGGATGATCTCATAATTCTTCCCGCAGATCTCCCCCATGAATTTCACCAAGGGAATGTATCGCTCAAGACTGGCGTAGTTGCTCACTGTATCCCTACTTTCTCAACAATAATCCTTGCCTGATAAAAAACTGTTACATGGCGCTGCTGAAAATCAGTATATCAAAGATAAATGGATAAATCAACACCTAATATGCTGGAAAGCGGCGGGGATATAACATTTTTTTTGCAGAGCGAGGTGAAAAGAGCCTTCAGGACAGCGATTTAGACAAAAAATTATCAGACTTCTTGGCACTTATGCAGGGTTGACAAGGGCGGTGTGACAAATTATAATCAGGAGTGTAACAAAGTTATCAGAAGGGAGGCTCAAGGTCACCCCCCGCATTCTATTTTTAAGGAGGTATTTGTATTGGAAGCTGCAAACTACGGTATCTTGTCATTGATTCCCCTTGCGCTTACCCTGCTGCTGGCATTTTGGAAGAAGGACGCGGTCTTTGCCCTGTTCATGGGCTGTCTCTCCGGCGTTCTGCTGCTGGGGCATGACCCCGCCTTCGGCTTCTCCGCTCTGGCGAAGGAGGCTCTGGGCAACGAGGACTTCATCTGGATCCTGCTGATCCAGGTATTCATCGGCATTATGATCGCGTTCTTCATGAAGGCGGGCGTGGTCAAGGCGTTTGCGGAGATGATCGCCGGAAAGGTGAAATCCCCCCGCAGCGTGAAGCTGGCCACCTGGTTCATCGGTCTGTTCACCATCGACGACTACATGAGCCCCCTGCTGCGCGGCGTGGTCATGCGTCCCCTGACGGATGAGATGCGCGTGCCCAGAGAGAAGCTGGCCTTTATCCTCGACTCCACCTGCGCCTCCGTGTGCACTCTGATGCCCTTTATGGCATGGGGCGCCTACGTGGCCGGTCTGGTGGCGGATCTGGGCGGCCCTGTGACATCCAATGAGCAGGGCGTAAGCGTCTACATCAGCGCCATCCCCTTTAACTTCTACGCGATTCTGATGGTGCTCATCACGCTGCTCTCCGCACTGGAGATCTTCCCCGACTTCGGGCCTATGCGCAAGGCGGAGCAGCGCGCCCGCACCACCGGCAAGCTGCTGCGTGACGGCGCCGTCCCCATGATGGGCACCGAGCTGGAGGAGCTGCAGAAGGGCAATGACAGCGATGTGAAGCCCAACGTCATGCTGGACTTCCTGGTCCCCATCATGATCCTGGTAGCCACCGCCATCTGGACGTACATCGCCAAGGGCGGCGTGAAGATCCTGGAGTGCTTCATCATCACCGTGATCTACATGGCCATTGAGCTGAGCATCCGTAAGGTGTTCAAGAGCGTGACCGATCTGGTGAACACCGCCGTGCAGGGCATGAAGAGTGTCATGTCCGCCACGCTGATCCTGGCCCTGGCCTACTGCATCAACACCATCACCAAGTCCATGGGCGCAGCCGACTTCCTGCTGGGTGTCTGCGAGAGCTGGATGACCCCCGCCCTGTTCCTGTCTGTGGCCTTCGTCGCGGGCGCCGTGATCTCTTTCTTCACTGGCTCCTCCTGGGGCACCTTCGCCATCTGCATTCCCATCGCTGTTCCCATGGCTTACTCCTTCACCGGCGGTCAGCTGGGTACGCTGGTCTACGCCGCTGTGGGCGCCGTTGTCAGCGGCGGTCTGTTCGGCGATCATTGCTCCCCCGTTTCCGACACCACGGTGCTCTCCTCTCTGGGCGCCGCCTGCGACCACATTGACCACGTCCGCACCCAGCTCCCCTATGCGCTGCTGGCGGCGGCAGTGTCCATGATTCTGTGGGTCGTCGTTGCAATGGTTGGTGGCGCTGCATGAGATACGATTTTGATACCCCCATCAATCGCAGAAATACCTTCTCCTTTAAGTGGGACTGCGATATGGATTATTTCGGCCGGGACGATGTGATCCCCATGTGGGTGGCGGACATGGATTTTGCCTGCGCCCCCTGCATCGTAGAGGCCGTACAGAAGCGCGCCGCCCACCCGGTTTACGGCTACGGCGTGCGCCAGCAGCCCTATTATGACGCGGTGATGGGCTGGCTGAAAAAGCGCCACGGCTTTGAGGTCAACTATGAGCATCTGGCCTTTGCACCTCCCGGCGTGATCTACGCCATGAACGTGGTGCTGCGCATCCTCACCAAGCCCGGCGACAGGGTCATGGTACCCATGCCCAACTACGACCCGCTGTTTGACATGGTCACCCGGGGCGGCCGGAAGCTGGTAGAGACACCGCTGGTCTGGAAGGATGGACGCTACACCTTCGACTTCGCCGACATGGAGGCCAAGGCTGCCTCCGGCGTGAAGGTACTGGTGCTCTCCAGCCCCCACAACCCCACCGGCCGGGTATGGACCCGTCAGGAACTGGAGGGCGTGGCGGAGATCTGTCTGCGTCACAACATCTTCATGCTGGTGGACGAGATCCACTGCGACTTCGTGCCGCCGGAGCATCCTCACACCACCTTTGGCCTGCTGGGCGAGGAGGTACTGCGCCATTCCATGGTCTGCTACTCCTCCAACAAGGGCTTCAATCTGGGCGGACTGGGTATGGCCACTCTCGTGCTGGCAGACGACGACCTGCGGTGCAAGTTCAACGAGGAGATGTCCATTGCCCAGACACGGCTGGACAACATCTTCGGCATGGCCGCCCTCATAGCCGCCTACAACGACGGCGAGGAGTGGCTGGATCAGGCCATCGCCTATGTGTCCGACAACAAGGCGTATCTGGAGCAGTTCCTGCGGGAGCGCATTCCTCAGATCCGCATGATCCCCTCCGAGGGCACCTATCTGGTCTGGCTGGACTGCTCCCAGCTGCCTTACCGGGGCATGGCCCTGGAGCACTTCATGATCAACGAAGCCAAGGTGGCGTTCTGCGCCGGCTATGAGTTCGGCGAGCAGGGAGAGGCCTTCCTGCGCATGAACGTGGCCTGCCCCAGGTGTACCCTGACAAAGGCTCTGGAGCAGATGGAAAAGGCGATCAACGGTCTGTCGCTTCAGTGATACCTGTAAACGACGCACCTTGTGAGATAAGAAATTTTTTAAAGGAGAAACAGCTATGAAAAAGAGAACCATTGCAATGTTCCTGTCCGTAGCTCTGTGTCTCTCGGTGGCCTTGACCGGCTGTGGGGCAGACAAATCGCAGCAGAGCAACCCCTCTGATGACGGCAAAAAGAGCCTGACCATCGCGGTGCTGAATGATGTTGTCTCGCTGGACCCCGCGGTAAAGGACAGCGGCATCGAGATGCAGATGGCGTCTCACCTGTACGACGCTCTGGTGGACTATAATGCAGATCTGAGCAGGAAGCCCGGTCTGGCAGAGAGCTGGACTGTTCTGGATGACGGCGTGACGTGGGAGTTCAAGCTCCGCCATGGCGTGAAGTTCTCCAACGGAAACGACTTCAATGCCGATGACGTGGTCTTCAGCTTTGAGCGCATCCTCAACGATCCTACTCTGGAGATGGGCGTGTACCTCATGCGTCTTCAGGAGGTCAAGAAGGTGGATGATTACACCGTGCAGCTGGTGACCAAGATCCCCTATCCCGTGTTTGACGGCAGCCTGGTCCATATCATGATGCTTGACAAGGAGACCTGTGAGGGACTTACCAGCGAGGAGATCGCCGCGAACCCCGTGGGTACCGGCCGGTATCGTCTGGTGGAGCATGTAAAGGAATCCTATATCAAGCTGGTCCGCAACGACGAGTATTGGGGCGAGCTGCCTGATGCAGAGACCGTGGAGTTCCGCGTGATCGCCAATGCAGCTACCCGCACCACCGCTCTCATCAACGGAGAGGTGGACTTTATCTCCAACATCCCTGTGATGGACGTGAACCGCCTGAAGAACGACCCCAACGTCCAGGTCATTACCAATCCCAGCCTGTCCTGCAACTACATGGGCTTTGATCAGCTCAATGAGCATGGCTCTGCCGGCACCGACGATCCCAACCCGCTCCTCAATGTGAAGGTTCGTCAGGCCATTTACCACGCCATTGACATTCAGACGATCGTCGATACCGTCATGAACGGCTACGCCACCGTGGCCAACTCCTATATGCCCAGCATCTGTGTGGGATATAATGCCGACGCAGAGCGTCCCGCCTACGATCCCGAGCTTGCCAAGCAGCTTTTGGCGGAGGCTGGCTATCCCGATGGCTTCTATCTCCGCATCGATGCCCGCAACGACAGTGACGTGAACGCCGATCAGGTGTCTCAGGCCATTGCCAGCTATCTGGAGAAGGTGGGCATCAAGGCCGAGGTGAACCTGCTGCCTCGCGCCTCCTTCTATGAGAAGACAAGCGCAGAGAACCTCCAGTCCTCCTTCTTCATGGCGGGCTGGGGCGACAGCTCCGGCGAGGGCATGGTCATCTTCAACGATATGCTCTATACCTACGACGGCAAGCCCGGCATGGGCGAAGGCAACCGGGGCCATTACAGCAATGCTGAGGTGGATGCGCTGCTGGATCAGGCATCTGTTGAGCCCGATCAGGCCAAGCGTGCAGCGCTGGTGGAGCAGGTGGATCAGATTGCCCGGGACGAGGCCGCCTACATCCCCCTGTTCTTCAAGCACAATATCTTCGGCGTGCGCGCCGGCATTCAGTACACCCCCAGTTGCGATGACCATATTCTGGCTTGGGACTTCACCTTCTAAGCGTACATAAGAACAGTCAATGGGAGGAGGCAGAAGGGGATCTTCCCTTCTGCCTCCCGCCAAAAGGGTGTAAGCCCGTAAATGAGGTGTTACCGTGTTCAAGTATTTCCTGAAGCGGCTGGCGCAAATGCTAGTTACACTTTTCATTGTGTCCGTTCTGGTATTTGTTCTGGCCAACTTTATTGGCGATCCCGTCAATATGCTGGTCTCGCCCAAGGCTCCGCCTGAGGTTCGAGAGCAGGTTCGAGAAGAACTGGGGCTCAACAGACCGATCCTGGAGCAATATGTATCGTTTGTTACCAATGCGGTCAAGGGGGATTTCGGCAAGTCCTATATCTATAAGGTGGACGTGCTCTCTCTGATTGCCCAGCGGGTACCTGCTACGCTGGAGCTGGTTTTTGTATCAGTCGTGCTGGCGCTGGTTATCTCTATCCCGCTGGGCGTATATGCGGGCGCTTTTCCCAAACGAAAATCCAGCACATTGGTGATGGGAGGCTCCATTCTGGGCATTTCCCTGCCATCCTTCTTCATTGGCATCATGCTGATCTACATCTTCTCTCTGAAGCTGCACTGGTTCCCCTCCTCGGGACGGGGCGCGACCGCGCCGTTTCTGGGGATGAATTTCAGCCTGTTTGCGCCCGGTGGACTTAAGTACATCATCCTGCCGGCCTTTACGCTGTCTGTGACCAACATCGCGTCTCTGGTGCGCCTTACCCGCGCCGGTGTGATGGAGAATATGCGGCAGGATTATATCAAATTTGCCCGAGCCAAAGGTGTGTCTACCCGGAAGGTCCTCTTTGGACACGCCCTGAAAAATGCCTTGATCCCGGTTATTACGGTGTTCGGTATGGAAATCGGTTCCCTTATCGCCTTTACGACGGTGACGGAGACCATCTTCTCCTGGCCGGGACTCGGCAAGCTTCTCATCGACTCCATTAACTCGGTGGATCGGCCGGTCATTGTGGCCTATCTGATCCTGACTACGGTGTTGTTTGTGTTTATCAATTTTGTGGTCGACCTTCTGTATACAGTCATCGACCCGAGAATCCAATTCAGGTGATGCGCTATGGGTGAAATGAAAAAAAAGGGCGCGGCCCCCAACAAGAGCTTGTTCCGGCGCATTGCTGAGTCTGAGTTCTTTCATAATTACAAGCGCAGTCCGTCCGCTATTGTCGGTACGGTGATCGTGGTACTGGTACTGTTCATTGCCCTTTTCGGGCCGTTGTTTGCTCCGCAGAACCCCTATGATGTAGCCTCTCTTTCCCTCACGGATTCCTACAAACCGCCTGCATGGGAGGCGGGAGGTGACGCCCGGTTTATTTTCGGTACCGACAGTCAGGGACGGGATATTTTCAGCTCTCTTATTTACGGAAGCCGTATCTCCCTCTTTATCGGCGTTGTAGGTACGCTGCTGGCCTGCGCCGTAGGTATCACGCTGGGACTGATTTCGGGCTATTTTGGCGGGAGAGTAGACGCTGTCATCATGCGTTTGGCAGATATCCTGCTCTCTTTTCCCGATATCCTCGTGGCACTCTTCATCATGACCATGTTTGGACGGGGTGTAAGCAAGCTGCTGGTCGTATTTACGATCATCGGATGTGTCACATATATCCGTACCGTCCGCGCCGAGGTGCTGACGGTGAAGCAGATGGAATATGTAGATGCGGCCAGAGTCATCGGTATCCCCAATATCCTAATCATCGCCAAGCATGTGCTGCCCAACGTAATGACAACCGTCATCGTTATTTCCACGATGAAGGTGGGCGGCCTTATTCTGGCGGAAGCCACGCTGAGCTTTCTGGGCGCAGGCGTTCCGGTCACGGAACCCTCTCTGGGCATGCTGGTCAAGAACGGCTTCGACGTGCTGTTCAGCGGATACTGGTGGATCGCGGTGATGCCGGGTCTCTACATCATGCTGATCGTGTTTGGAATCAATCTTTTGGGAGATTTCCTGCGCGATGAGTTCAATCCTAAGCTGAAGTAAGGGGGGAGCGAGATGAGCGAAACACTGCTGCAGGTGGAAAACCTGCGAACCTATTTCCACACCTTCCGCGGTGTAGTCAAGGCGGTGGACGGCATTAGCTTTTCCCTGGATGAGGGACAGGTGCTGGGCATCGTGGGCGAGTCGGGCAGCGGCAAATCCGTTAGCAGCTTTTCCATTCTGAAATTGATCGAGCCGCCCGGTGTGGTGGAATCGGATAAAATTCTTTTCCAAGGCGAGGACATCAGCAAAAAGAGCGAACGGGAAATGATGAAAATCAGAGGCAAGGCGATCTCCATGGTGTTCCAGGATCCGATGACCTCCCTAAATCCGCTCTATACCATTGAGAAACAGATTACCGAGATGCTGGACCTCCACCAGAAGCAGATGACCAAGCAGGAAAAGCATGCGCGCTGTGTGGAATTGCTGCATATGGTGGGTATCCCCAATCCTGAGGATCGGCTGAAATCCTACCCCCATCAGTTTTCTGGCGGTATGCGGCAGCGGGTCATCATTGCGATCGCTCTGGCTGCCAATCCGAAGCTCATCATCGCCGATGAGCCTACCACCGCCCTGGATGTGACCATACAGGCGCAGATCCTCAAGCTCATGGATAAGTTGGTGAAGGAGCAGGGCGCTTCTCTCATTCTGATCACCCATGACTTGGCGGTGGTTTCCCAGATGGCGGATCGTATCATCGTGATGTACTGCGGCAAAATCGTGGAAAGCGGCTCCCGGGATGACGTGATCCACCGTCCCAGCCATCCGTATACTGAGGGACTTCTTAATTCCATCCCCAGAATGGGAGAGGAGCAAAAACGCCTGGAGTCCATTCCGGGTATGGTCCCCAGTATGCTGGATCTGCCCCAAGGATGTTACTTCGCTCCCAGATGCAAATACTGCCAGGATATTTGCCGTACCGTGACGCCTGAAAACCATGAGGTGAGTCCGGGGCATTGTGCGGCTTGCCACTTTCCGCTGACAGGAGGCGAGAGCCATGAGTAAGATTCTTCAGGTGGAGAATTTGGTGCAGGAGTTCAATCTGACCAAGGATTTTCTGGATAAGGTAAAATTCAAAAACGGCCATTTTTCACTGGAAAATCGGGTGGTCCATGCGGTCAACAATGTCAGCTTTGATGTGGAGCAGGGCGAGGTGTTCAGCCTGGTGGGAGAGTCCGGATGTGGAAAGTCTACCACGGCCCGCACCATCATCAAGCTGATCGAGCCAAAGTCCGGCAAGATCATATTCGACGGACGCGATATCACCCGGCTCAAGCCGCAGGAGATGCGCCCCATCCGTCGGGAGATGCAGATGATCTTTCAGGATCCCTATGCCTCCCTGAATCCCCGGCAGAAGATCATGGAGATCCTCACAGATCCGATGCTGTTCCACAAGCTGTGCAGCAGCAAGGCGGAGGCGCAGGAGAAGGCGATCCATCTGTTGGAGCGTGTTGGACTCAGCTCTGAGCAAGCCAACCGGTATCCGCATCAGTTTTCCGGTGGTCAGCGTCAGCGCATCGGCATAGCCCGGGCGTTGGCGGTCGAGCCTAAATTTATCATAGCGGATGAGCCGGTATCTGCTTTGGATGTGTCCATTCAGGCTCAGATCTTGAACATTCTTATGGATCTGAAGGATGAATTTCATTTCTCCTATCTGTTCATCGCACACGATCTGAGCGTGGTCAAGCACATCAGCGACAGTTTGGGTGTCATGTATCTGGGAACTATTGTGGAACGGGCCCCGAAGCGGTTGCTGTTCTCCAACCCGGTTCACCCCTATACCAAGGCGCTTTTTTCCTCTGCACCGACGATTGATGAGGGCAGTATTGCCGAATCTCAGGAGTTGCGTGGAGAGATTCCCAGCCCGATCCATCTGCCCTCCGGCTGTCCCTTCCATGACCGCTGTCCTATGGCTTGCCCGGACTGCGCACGGGAGGTCCCGGAACTCAAAGAGGTAGAGCCCGGACACTTCGCAGCCTGTCATCTGCTGTAAAAAAGGGGATTTAGCGCGGGTGGATCACCTCGCACATCCCTGCGGGGGCGGCTATGCCGCCCCCGCTTTTTGATTAACTATCATGGAATAGACCATAAGGAGGAAGGAAAAATGGAACTGCAACTTGTGAAAAAGTATGACGCCAGAGCATGGGACGGTGTGGTGGTCCCGCTGGGAGAAGGCAACCTGAACAGCTATCAGGGTCCTTGGGAGCAGGAGCTTGCCGCAGTTCGTGCCTCGGGACGGTTTGAAGGGAAAACCGGTGAGATTTTCCGCTTTTCTGTTCTTTCAGAGGGCGTGCTGACCCAAATTTTCCTGCTGGGTCTGGGGAAAGACTGGAGCCTGGAGCAGGTGCTGGAGAGCTGCGCCAAGGTGTATCGTCAGTGTCAGGAGCTGGATCTGCGTGCGGTGTGTACCGATCTGCGGGGCGTGTGCCCGCAGTTCACGCCGGCGTTCTTCCAAAAGGCGGCAGAGGCTGCCGCTCTTACTGGCTACCGTTTTGACAAGTACAAGACGACCCCTGCGGCGCCGGGGATCGAAACGGCTGCGTTTCTCTGCGAGACGCCGGAGCGCTACGAGGCCGCCTTGGTGGAGGCGGAGGTATCTGCTGAGGCCACCTGCATCGCACGGGATCTGATCAATGAGCCCCCCACGGTGCTTACCCCCGCCAAGCTGGCGCAGGCGGCACAGGAGCTTTTTAAGGAGACGCCTGTGAAGGTGACCGTTTACGGCAGAGATGAGGTAGAGCGCATCGGACTCACCGCTTTTCTGGAGGTCGGAAAGGGCTCGATTCACGAGCCTAAGCTCATTGTCATGGAATATACCGGCGCGCAGGACGTGGAGAGCCGCTTGGGGCTGATCGGCAAGGGCCTTACCTACGACAGCGGCGGATACTCCCTCCAGTCGTCTGAGTTTATGGAAACCATGCAGCATGATATGAGCGGCGCGGCTGCTGTGATGGCCGCCCTGTGGGCGACGCAGAAGCGGGGCCTTCGGATCAATATTACCGGCGTGGTGGCGGCTTGCGAGAATAAGCTCTCCGCCACGGCCTATGTGCCGGGCGATGTGATCCGCTCCATGTCCGGGCGGTATATTGAGGTAAACAACACCGATGCCGAGGGCCGCATCACTCTGGCCGACGCCGTGACGTATGCCAAGCAGTGCTGCGGCGTGGATCGCATCGTGGATATTGCCACACTCACCGACGGTATCCAGACGGCGCTGGGAAATCGCCGCTGCGGAGCCTTTAGCAATAACCGGGCCCTGACCGCGCAGGTGGAGAAGGGCGCCGCCGCCGCCTGCGAGCGGATGTGGGAGCTGCCCTGTGACGAGAATCTCCGCCGGGTGCTGGACTCCCGTGTAGCCCATCTGAAAAACAGTGCGATGGGCTCCAGCGTGGGTGGATATGCCACGGTGGGCGCCATGTTCGTGAAGGAGTTTGTCGAGGAGACGCCTTGGATCCACTTGGATATCGGCGGTACCGCTTGGACCACCGAATGTGAGGGGATCTATACAAAGGGCGGTATTGGATTTGGCACGCGGATGCTTTATGAGACGTTCAAGGTAATGGAAAAGGAGGGGACGCAGGTATGAAGAAGCTGGCATTGACGGATTTTGCCAAGTATCGGTATCCTTCTGCACTGGAGCTGTCTCCGGACAGCAGATATCTGACCTTTGCACTCAAGGATGTCGACAGGGAAGGAGACGGCTACCGGTGGAATCTGTGGCTGTATGATCTGGAGCGCAGAGAGAGCCGGCAGCTCACCCAAGGAGACGACCAGCGGAAGGCTGTTTGGGAGGATAACACCCATATTCTCTATAAAACCACGGAGCCGGACGAAGCGCTGCGGGCGCGGGGCTTCGAGGAAGAGTGGACGGTGTATCACCGCCTGAATGTATGTACAGGGGAAGATCGCGAGGCGTTCCGTCTCCCCATGTCCGTATCCGGGCTTTGGAAAATGGACGAGGGCCGTTATGTTTTCACGGGTGAGACCCATTTGGACCGGCCGAATCTTCTGGAGCTGACGGGAGAGGCGCTGGAGAAGGAGCTCGTTCGCCGTCAGCAGACCAGGGGCTATAAGGTTTTGACGGAGCTGCCCCTGTGCGAAAACGGGGTCGGGATGTTTAATCAGACCAGAAACACGCTGTTTCTCTATCTGGAGGCTGCCGGAGAATATCGCCGGATCACGCCGGAGGACTATGATGTGAATCATGTGAATGTCCGGCCCGGTCAGGTGCTCTTCACTGCGTTCCCCTTCCGGGATGTAAAGCCGGTCACCGAGGGAATGTATCGCTGGGATGCGGAGCGGAACGAGACGGAGACGCTGATCACGCCCGACAAATACAGCATCGACTATGTGGGACATTTGGGCCGGAAGGCGCTCTGCCTGGGACTGGTCATGCGGGACTACGGCGTGTACGAGCACCCCACATTCTTTGTGGTGGACGAAAAGGGCGAGGAAAATCTGGGCCGCTATGACCGCCGGGTCAACTCCGAGGTGGTCACCGACTGCTTTTCCGGCGCCGTCACAGGACAGAGAATGGTGGGTGAGACGCTGTATTTCCTCAACACGGACGGCGTGGGTTCTGGCTTGTGTATGTGGACGCGGGAGACCGGTGTGCAGACGCTCTTCGGCGGCGACGACTACCTTATTGATTTCGATACCAAGGACGGAAAGAGGTTTCTCTTCTCTGCGGCTGTGGGTCTGAAGCTCCCGGAGGTGTACCTTTGGGATGGCGGCCAACTGGAGCAACTGACGGATTTCAACGGGTCTGCACTGGAGGGCGTGACCATTTCCGTACCAGAGCGGCTTACCTTTACCAATACCGACGGCGTGGATATCGACGGCTTCGTGATGAAGCCGGTGGGATACGAGCCGGGCAAACGATATCCGGGCATCCTTCATATTCACGGTGGGCCGAAGATGGTATTTGGCCCGGGCTTCCACCATGAGATGCAGCTTTGGGCGGCCTCCGGCTTTTTCGTATGCTACTGCAACCCCAGAGGAAGCTGCGGCAAGGGAAATGCCTTTGCCGATCTTCAGGGTAAGTACGGAGAGGTGGACTTCCGGGATCTGATGGAGTTCACGGATGAGGTTCTGCGGAGGTATCCCGAAATAGACGCAGATCGGATGGGCGTTGCCGGCGGTTCCTATGGCGGCTTTATGACCAACTGGGTCATTGGTCACACGGATCGTTTCCGCTGTGCCGTGTCCCAGCGGAGCATTGCCAACTATGTGGGGGATTATCTCCTCTCGGATATCGGCTACTATTATGTGCCTGACCAGCAGCTTGGCACCATTTGGGAGCATCCGGAGCGTTTGTGGAAGGCGTCGCCCCTTACCTATGCCGACCGTGTTAAGACGCCCACACTCTTTATTCACGCAGATAAGGATTACCGCTGTACGCTGGCCAACGGTCTGAAAATGTTCGCAGCGCTCAAGCTCCATGGCGTGGAGAGCAAGCTGTGCATGTTCTACGGTGAGGACCACGGCCTGAGCCGAGAGGGAAAGCCCTCCAACCGCATCAGCCGACTCAGCGAGATCCTGCGCTGGATGGATGAGCACCTGAAGGAAGAATAAGGGAGCGCCAACCGGCGGGTTCTGGCAGAGTGTGTGCCGGAGCATTTGCCGCGCTTAAAGCTGCATCCCTTGGAAGCTGTCTTTTTTACATGGCGATTTCAGCGGATAGCGGCCACAGCGCCGCGTCATACAGGTATCGCGGAAGCATTACGCCGAGAGCCCGCCTTCTTGAGAAGGGGGGCTCTCGGCGTAAATAAATGGGCGAAACAGGGCGCTTTACTTTTTGTCGAACAGAATGAACAGCGGGCTGGACAGGCACAGCAGGAAGAGCTAGAACAGCAGGGGGATGGTGTCAAAGGCGCTGATGGCGTAGCCGAGGGTTGCACAGGTGGAAATGGCCACCAGCATCTGGGCGCCGTAGGAGATGGTGCCCTGAAAGATGCAGGAGAAGGTGTCCAGTAGGGAGGCGGAGCGCTTGGGGCTGATGCTGTATTCCTCCGCCACCTCCTTGGCGATGGGGCCTGCCATGACGATGGCCACGGTGTTGTTGGCAGTAGTGATATCCATGAGGCCCACCAGCAGGCCGATGCCCAACTGACCGCCCCGCTTGTCGCGTAACACCCGGCGGATGAAGGCGAGGATGCTCTCAAAGCCGCCGTAGGCGCGAATGAGACCGCACAAAGAGACCACCAGCAGCGTCACCAGAATGGTCTCGAACATACCGGACACGCCGCCGCCCATGTTGCCCATAAGCTCCAGCGCCGTGACCTGCCCGGTGATAAGGGTGATGGCGACGCCGGCGGCGATGCCGATGTACAGCTCCATCTCCGCGTCATCGTCCATCTCTGTCATGAACGCCAGCGGCTCCACGCACCGCAGACCCTCCGGCAGCATCAGACGGCGTACCTTCTGGCCCGCGAAAGCGCAGCAGCCAATGTTCTCCACGGAAGTCGGAATAGTCAGTTCCTGTATCGTCAGGGCATTGAAAGCAAACGCGCCGAAAAAACCGCCAGCACCCGGATAAGCTGACGGCAGAGCTGCTGTTTTTCTGTTTTTGGCTGACCCGCTGCGACGAGGTGGAGCTGGGCTGCTTTGAAAGCTATGGGCTTGAAAACTACGGACAGCATTCACCCTCCAGCTACCGCCGCCGTTTTATTTCCGACCCGCCGGTGGAGGACTTCGCGCCGGCGATTCGGTTTGATTCGGAGGATGACCATCTGCGGCGTCTGGCGCGTCTGGCGTGCATGGCGGCGTCGGTGCTTGTACCTGACGGCAGCCTCCAGGCGTTTGACAACACCATCGAGGACTATCGGCGCTACGCTCTGCACTACCCAGACTATCACGCGGCGTATGAGGGACTGGACCCCCGCACGCTCCGGCGTGATAAGCAGCCAGTGCGGCAGGTGCTGCTGCGCTGGAAAGACTACGACGCCCGTCGTATGCAGCGTGACGAGGATGTAGAGGAGGAACTCACAATCGCCTTGAGCATTTTCACTACAATTTTGACCTTGGATTTGGGCACAACAGAGAAAACATTGCGGTAGAAATGCACCGTGCAGCGCTGATATTTGGCGTCCGGAAACACCTCGCCCACGGCCTCCAGCATCCCCATGCACTTGTCGCCGACGATGAGCTTTACGCCGTCCAAGCCGCGTCCGCGAAGCCACTGAAAGAAATTGACCCAGCTGGCCTTGTCCTCTTTCATGCCCTCGGCGGCACCTAAAGCCTCACGAAAACCGTCCTTATTCACGGCGATCGCCACCAAAACAGCTACATTTTCGTACTCTCCACCCCAGTTGCGGCGCAGGTAGATGCCGTCCACATAGACATACGGATAGCGCCCGCCCTGCAAGGGACGGTTTCGCCAGTCCTCGATGTGAACGTAGGCTTTCTTGTTCAGCTCGCTGATGGTAGCGGGCGAAACCTTGCTGCCCCACAGTGCCTCGGTGATGTCCTCCACACGGCGCACGGAAACGCCCGCCAGGTACATCTCAATGAGGGCCTCCTCCACGCTGCTCTCCCGGCGGCGATACCGCTCGATGATTACATCAAGCCGTACTTGGGCAATGTGGCGGTGAAGGACCTGACCACACATGATTTGGATTTATTCTATGATTCACTTCAGGACAAGCCGGCTGTTGTGCTAAATGGCCACAAGAAAACAGATGCCTGCGTTTCCCGCTCGGTGATTGAAAAAACGCACGCCCTGCTGCTCAGTGCGCTGAATCAGGTGGTTATCTGGGAGTATATCCCCAGCAATCCCGCCCTCCGTGTGACGCTGCCCAAGTATCAGCCGCAGGAACGCGCGGTGTGGTCTGCCGGTGAAGCGCAGTGGGCGCTGGACTCCTGCACTGACCCCGTGCTGAAACTGTGTATGCTGCTGGCTCTCGGATGTTCCATGCGTGTAGGGGAGATATTAGGCCTTACGTGGGACTGTGTGGATATTTCAGAGGATGCCATTCGTGCCGGAACAGCTTGTGTGCGGATCAACAAGGAATTGAAGCGCTTCCAAAAGGACAGCCTCGCCGCTTTGCCGCTTTGGAGCGCCGTGGCCGCTCCACCGTTCTTTTGACGTTCCCTGAGTGGAAGGAGACCGGATCATCAACATCGCTGGTACTAAAGGCTCTAAAAGCGGAAAGCAGTGTGCGGAAGGTATTTCTGCCGAAAACCGTTTCGATGGCGCTCACAGAGGAGAAAGATAGGCAGCAGAGGGCAAAAGAAAAGCTGGACAGCGATTATCAGGACTTTGGCCTTGCGATTGCCCATGAGGACGGACGTCCCTACGAGGAAAGGCAGATTGCCTTTCTGCTCCGCAAGCTGACCGATGCCACAGGACTGCCGCCGGTAGTTTTTCACAGTCTGCGGCATTGCAGTGCCTCGCTGAAGCTGCAAATCGGCGGCGGAAACATCAAGGCGGTGCAGGGCGATACTGGCCACGCACAATCCCGTATGGTAACAGATCTGTACGCCCATACCAACAACGAGGAGCGCCGCCGGTTGGCGGAGAAGGCAGAGGCGGATTTCTTCCAGAAACGGGCTGATGTGCCGCAGGAAAAGCCGCTGGATAACTCTGCGGAACAGGCGTACCGCCTGCTGCAAGAAAATCCCGACATTGCCAAATTGATCATTGCAACGCTGCAAAAACAGACGCAGCAATAGCTTGTTGGAAGATCTGTTGGAAAGTCCAACGAAACTAAGAAACGATAAAACAAAACAAACCCTGTAACTACAACGGTTACAGGGTTTGCGTGGAGCTGCTGGGCGGATTCGAACCGCCGACCTCATCCTTACCAACCGGTTTTTGATGATTTTTATAATAATTTCAGCTTGTTTTTAGTCGTTTTTATTCCGAACAACGTCGTTTCCAGAACTTTCGAAAAGTGCAGTCTCCGTTGTTTCCACGCTTGTCTGTGGTGAAACTGTGGTCAAGCCGCAATTTTACGCATTCGCCCGCTGATCGTCAAAAACCACATCCGCTGTATCTCTATCAGTTACTCGCCAGAGTTTTTTTACTTTATATACCGCTTTCTTCAGACAGTATATTATAGAATGCCTCTAACTCGTCAATTACCAGCTGTGTAATTGTATGCCCTAAGAAACTATTTTCATTAATATCATGTTCGGCAAGAACTCGGAACAGCTTTTCATTAAAGTTATATGCCTGAATCTGTTTCAAAAACTCTTCTAAACTAACTCTTGCAAGTCTACCCTTATCGCAAAGCTGATAAACAACAAATGCAACACTCATCTTGAAACGAAGCTTGACTATGTGCTCTATGTCTAACATACTTTCCGACAATAGTGAGATGTAGTGAAGCGAAACTGGACATCTAATATATGGGATACAGCCGCACTCTATACACGATACAAGAACATCAATGGCTTGTTGGATACACCCAAATACAAGTATAAAGAAATTGTATGAATCTGGCTTGGCTCGATCTACCATGTATTTGGTTCCAGACAAAGCGCCCCTGAACCGCTCTCCAAATGGTAACATCACATTATCATCTTCCGAGAACATCACTAATCTTCCAATATCTTCACGGGCAAATCGTATAATATCATCAATGCTGTTACACTTTGCAAAGTAATCGTTCAGATTGTCGATTCCATTAAAAAGGCTAATAAATGCTTGTCTCCCATTAACAAAAAAGGTAAGTGTTCGTTATCCTCAAAATCCATAAATGTGGCAGCCGTGAAAACGTAACTGTTTTCACCAGGGAACCAAGCTTTTAGATACAGCTGAATTTCCTCGATATGACGCAGCCAGAATAAATTAATTTCATCCAACGCTTCTGGTGAATGGCTACTTTTTAATTTTGGCAACAAAGTTGCGAGCAATTCTTTATATTCAGTTTGTATTAAATGAATCTTATCCAGCAATAGGTTTGATTTCAAAGTTAATTACCTCATTTAACAACTGTTCTGGGATACCATAGATCTCGTCCAAAAAAGATATAGTTTTGTTCATAATCATAATACAATCTGGCAGAACGGTTTTCAATCTGGTTTCGTCCTCAACATCCGGAACACAATGATATTTATGAGCGGGGTTGTTGCATTTCAAAAGAGAAGACTCACCAATAGCCCCCCATAATCCATTTTCAAAAGAAGAATCGTAATCGTAATATAAGCCATATAGATTCTTCTCTCCGACATCTTCCGCTTTAAGCCTTATGTTTTGCTTATCAAAATATTTAGTATCCATATCTATGAATTCTTCACCCTTGAATTCATTGACTAAAGCTTCGATATATTTTTCGTCGAAATGAGATTCCTCTAAAGCACCATTTTCCCTGTGCCTTGCCAAAACCAGCTTATATAAGCCCATGCCATACAGCTGATAGTCACGCCAAATATCATCATGAGAAGCCTCATTTTTTACGAGATATTTCATCATAATATAGTCTTCAATCAAGACACGCACGCAACTTCTGCCAGATATAGAATTAAATAACTGATGCTCATAAATTTCCTTCAATCGCTTATAAGAATATGTCGCAATCCCGAGCAAAACACTCATTTTCTCATTAAGCGGGGCAACTGTTAAAAACAGTTCCGAGAGATACACAAATACCTCATGCAGTTTTTCCATGTATGCGGTGATGTTTCTCTTTTCCTCTGGAAATCGAATGGCGAATATACTGCAATCTGTCATTTCGCTTACACACCTCCAAAATTCCTTCAAGTATGCAGAGTCAACCTCTTCAAAAGTCAAAATCATCATTTCAAGAGAACGTACTGTTGGACGAGCCATGCACATTATTTCATCAGTGTGTTTGGATGACGGATAGGCCACCAGCAAATCCACCTGTTCTCTTAAAAGATGTACTTCCCCTGAAAGTTGATTAAAATAGAGTGCTACAAACCTGATATCAGTTGCTTCATTAGATTGGTGATCCATTATTTCACGCATTGTCTGAATTATCGCTTCACACCTGTCCTCAACACTCTGATCTGGACAATAAAAGCACTTAGCAAAAACCGGGGCTTTGCTTGCAGTAAGAAAAACCGTTAACGGCGCAAGCGCTTCTTTAGCTCCACTGCAAATAATGTAATCATAAAATCTCTTTTGAATATCTGCGTCCAGCTTTAATATCTGTGATAATCTTGCTGTATAGAGGCCAGGTGCCAATTTGTGTAATGCAGAAATAATGCCGTAGGACTTTCTTAACCCTTCATCTCGTCCATAATATTTCAAAATCAATCCAATCCAAAGGTACTCTGGCATGCGGCCATAAGTCCACGACTTTTCGTCTTCAAGTCCATGCATCAACGGTATTGCATTTATTGGCGTTATAAACTTACCTTTTTGAAAGGTATGGTCAGATAGTTTGCTGCGTCTCATTTCTCTTCCTTTCGCCTTCTCAATCGCGCTACAGCTGTTCTAAAACTAACGGAGGCACCCCTAACGGATGCCTCCGTTAATTTTGGAGCCCCGAGTTTTTCAACAAGAAAAGAGTTTTATTTTGCGCTGCTGTAAACAATAGAAAGTCAATCCTCCGGCAGAGCATCATGCGTCGACTGCTCCAACATGAGGAATCGATCGAAGTCGCTCTTGTAGAGTCGATCCTGAATAATTCGATATTTCTCAAACTCTGTTTCGGCATGAAGCTTTGCCTGCTCCGCGCTGATTTTACCGGGTCCCGTCAGCAGTTCGTTTCCGTTAAACTCCAAGAACCCGTCCAGACGCTTCGCCCAATCCTCCATACTCATAGGAATTTTGCGTTCAGCCTGAAGCTCAGCATAGTCCAAATAGAGAGACACGATCCGCTCCAGATATGACATTTCCTTTTCGCTCAAATAATTCTTGGCTACGGTCACATCAGCCTTTACGATCTTTCCGTCTGGTGCATTTTCCCAGGTTGCCAGCCCCATGTGTTCTTTCGCCGCATCAGCCCGCTCCACGATCAGCTCTGCCGCTGTGTGGCGATGAACGGCATAATGCAGCTTGTTCTGCACGGTCTGGAAAAACAGACGAGTAGTCCTTGCATCCTTGTCGTAGTCGAAAGCTGTAGCGTAGAGGTCCGTGACCTTTTGATAGAATTTCCGCTCAGACAGCCGGATTTCACGGATGTACTGGAGCTGACGCTCAAAGTATTCATCCGTAAACATATGTCCTTTTTTCAGGCGTTCTTTATCCATGGTCCAGCCTTGGATGGTATGGTCTTTCACGATCTGCCCCGCCCATTTGCGAAACTGTACCGCACGGGGATTGTTGACCTTAAATCCAACAGCAATGATCATTTGAAGCGTGTAATGCTTCAGTTCTCTGTTGACCTGTCGTCCCCCCTCGGCTTGAACTATCCGGAAATTCCGGATAGTTGCCTCCTCTGACAGTTCGTGGTCGTCATATATTTTCTTAATGTGCTCATTGATTGTGCGAATGTCAACATCGTAAAGCGCTGCCATCATCTTCTGCGTCAGCCAGATATTCTCATCCTCATAACGCATCTCAAAACTTTCGTCACTGCCGCCGGTGGAGGCCACAAAAGTCAAATATTCCGCAGCAGAACTGCGAAGCGCCAATTCTTTTTTCTTGGAGTTCTTGTCCATTTTGTTGCCGTCCCCCTTTTATTTGCTCACCTCGACACGGCGTAGTTTTCCACATTTCGAGACATATAGAAAACTACGCCGTTCATCTCATCAACAGACAATATTACGCCCCAACGACGCACTTTGTCTCTTCGATAATCCTGTCCTTGAGCTGTATAGCATCCCGAATGGCCAACTTTTCCTGTACCCGGATATACTGTTCCATGTAGCTATAATCTGGCTGCCCCTCTGCCGTAACAGGAAGTAAAATGCTGTCATTTTCTACTTTATTTTCCCACCGCGGCGGTCTCTCACGGGAATATTTCGGGTAAAGAACTTTGTTCAATACACTCGCAAGATATAGATTTGTCCGATAGGAAACCTCGACATTTTCCAGCCTAATAAAATAGGAGTGGCTGTATACTCCGGCCTCTTCCGGTTGAGCATAAACAAGGCCGGCCGAAACCGCACCATCAGCTATAATGGAAATCGCATTTGTATAGGTGCGGAAATCACCTTTCTTGCCCCAGTACATAATACCATTGTCCCCAAGCTTGGCACAAGTCAGCGGTATACAATATTCCTCACTACGCGCTTTCGTTGCAGAACCAATTTTCTTTCCGGTACCAATATACCCACCTTTCAGCGGGACAAACAAATCTCCAATGCGGAAGGGCTTAAATGTAGCCTTCTTATTCAGCGTTTCCTGATCTTCGGTCGTCAGCTTGTAGTCATCCAATCCAGCAGCCAGGAGATACTGCTCCAGCACGCTGATTCGTTCCTGCATATACTCCCAGTCCGGCGTTCCTTCATCTGTGACCGGGAGAAAAATCTCATCGTTCTCAACCTTGCCTGTCCATGTTGCCTTATCCGCTCTCGAATATTTTGTATCATGGATTGCCTTTTCGACCGCAGTTTTAAGATAAAGACACAGCTCCATCGACATATGCGGCATTACAGATTTTTTGAGTGCTATCAAATAAGCGTCGGTGAAAACTCCAATCAGCGGCTGTGCATAAACCGTTCCAACCGTAGGCGGACCGTTATAAACAACAGACAGGACATTTTCATAGTGAACAAAGTCAGAAGGCCGACCATAGTACATGATCCCATTGTCGCCCCACTTACAATTGATTAACGGCAATGAAAACTCTTCTGTTCTTTCCTTAGAGACATTGTCCTGTTTGCGCCCAGACCCAATATATGGAGCATTTAATTTTTCGAACAAAGCCCCTATTCGGAATGCCTTATACTCCATATCCACCGTCCCCTTTAATTGCTTGGGAAACCTTCCACGCCAGATAGTCCGCCACAGTTTTCCGGAAGTCCTCCTCCGTAGGCATGGTATCGATCACCTTGTGCTGGGCAAAGGTCCAGTCGTTGCCATTTAGCGATACGGTATCCCGAATCACAAGGCCGTTTTCTTCCGTATAGTATTGAGTCCTGGGCTTTTTACCCAGCACAATGGCCTCCACCTCGGCATACCGCTCAGCAGCGTGATCGGCATCCCGCAAATTGACCTCCTGGCTGGATTTTTTGCGATTTTGCCGGGCATAACCGTCGTTGCTAAAATCAATAAAGATTACCATGTCGTCCACCTCGTGGGGACGGGCGACCTGGAACACATAGATAGCCGTCTGAACGCTGGACTTTCCGCAGAAGATATCACTCATGTGGACACTGGCACAAAGGGTGTTTTTCTCCAATATCTTTTTCGTATAGGGCAAGCCGTTTCCACTGCCCGCATTTTCCTGGATCAGAATGCAGGCGTAGCCGGAGGTCATCTTTTCCAGCGCCTCTTGCACAAAGTTGAAGCCCTTGCCATCCGCAGAGTAGGGAGGGTTCAGAAGAAATACTGTGGCAGGAAACTTTCCGGTCTCATTGTTGTAATCATGACCATCGCCATTATAAATGTTGGATGAGCCGTCCCCCATCAAGATCATGTTCAGCACAGCCAGGATATAAATATTACCGAGGATTTCCACGCCCAAAAGCTGATGCTCCTTGATGTTGGTGATTTTCTTCTCTAACTCTTTTTGATCGTGGATTTTTGCCTGCGCATCTTTTATCATGATGTCCATAGCCGACACAAGAAATCCAGCAGAACCCATAGCTCGATCCCACACGAAAGAGTCCATATTAGTGCGGGCCAGCTTCGCCATCAGCGTTGTTACATAGCGTGGCGTGAGCACAACATCATTCTCTCTGTCATTTTCGATATGTACCCAGTCTCCCAAAGAGTTGAGAATTTTCCCAGTAAAATCAAGGTGCAGATTGCTCTCCAAACAAGGGATGATATCCTGCTTCACCTGCTTAAACAGGCTTTTGAGGATGCTCTCGCCATTTACCGGTCTCCACAGGGTTTCCTTTTTAAACACTGGCTGCAAAAGGTCTAAAATCATGCGTATCTTATCGTCGCCACATTTCTTCTTTTTCAGGAAAGAGCGGATTCGGGTAATAATGATCGTACTGTCGTTGTCCTCCTGATCGTCATTACCAGTAAACTGATTTACGTCCAGCGGTGCCACACCCTTGGTAGTCAATCCGACCATGATCAGACCGCAGAATAGATACAGTATCTCATTCGTGGTCAGCGCCGTCCGCAGCTTGGGATCATCGTATAGACTTTGGTGAATCGACTTAATTTTCGTTTCCAACGCAGTCTCTGTCCGCTGTCTCAAATCTTCCAATTCCTTCTCGGTCAGCGTCATTTTGTCCAGCATTGCAAAAAATCTATCCAAATTGTCCGCCTTCAACAGCGACCATCCCTTATCCAGTTCTGGAATATGCTTAGGGACACGATTATTCTTTTCGGAGATATAATACGCCCTGCATTCCGCATCCTGAACAGAGCCATCGGCGTTCATCTGTGTTCCGTTAATACCGATGGCGATCACTTCAGTGTAACCTCTGCTGTCCAAGATGGCGTTGGCGTAGTGGACAGCTCCGTTCACGGCGTAATTCATAATGCTGGAATAATTGGCGTCGCCAGCGTGATGCTGTATCGTACCGTCCTTGCGCTTACTGTCTTTCTCATAATAGGTGATAAGCTCGATCTGCCCGGACTTCGAGATCTTTTCCAATCGATTCTTTAACCCCTTGGCTTCAATCATAACAGGAATTCGGCGGGCGGTCTTATTTTCCAAAAGAAGCTGAATATCGGGGTAATTATTTCCAGAGCCACCAGATTTGGAGTCCGCAGACCGCAGAGCATCTGTAATGGTTCGATTAATGCTCTCCGTTTTTCCATAGTGCCTGATTCCTAACTCATCCAGTATCTTCTTGTAATGCTCCTCAACTTTTTCCTCAATGCTTGCCATGGTCGCTCACCTCCTGTTGCTGCTCTATATGCTCTTTCAGCCATTCACGGATCAACGCAGATGCCGTGGTATCCTCATCCAGAGCAAGTTGTTTTAATGCTTTTCGCTCCTCCCGCGTCATTGTAATGGTTATATTGACCATATTTCTGTCGCTCATTGCAGCTAACTCCCATCCTCTTGTGTATCTGTGTAATAGTGTAGCACAGAGAAATAGTCTTTGCAAGAACGGCTTTTAAGCGACAAGCCCGCTAATTACAGGTACTTCCAACCGCCGGTATCTCCATGTTGCTGTTCTGCGCATTAACAATTCCGTTGCCCTAACGCCAAGCAAAGGTTCAATCTCACAGCTTTCCGGTGAGATTTACACCCATGTGTGGCCTCAGTCATTCATGGGGCTCGTAGGGCAACCATTTTGTAGCGTTCCCGTTTTATATCTTGCGTTGCTGTAAACAGCAGAAATACTCGGAATCAGTTCTCTCGAACCGGTCCCGAGTATTTTTCATTTCCCGTTTTTCTCTTTCAGGCTCTGGTGACCCTTCTGCGCTTCCCTCCGCAGATCATCAGCGGTCAGCATCAGCCACTGCGGGTCAGGGTCGTTCAGATTCAAGTTCAGGTATGCCATTTCTTCCGGAAAGTATCTCTCCGGGTCAAATCTGAAGTCCCTCGCAACAAGCCGCTGCCACATACTTGGCCCATCGGGCAGGTCGATCTTGTCCACCTCGTAGCTCGTCAGCTCATGGGTGATGTCGATTTTTCGCAGAAAATCCTCTGCGGTCAATTTCCCCTGAACATATTCCTCCCATGCCAGCCAGGCGTTCTCGCTCCACTGGTCGTACTGCTCGTAGTCCATGGGTATCAGGTTGGAACGTTCAGAGGGTGCCGCGTCCTGCCAGCGGAGCAGGCGGGAATACATTCTGTCCCGCAGCTTTTTACAAATCAGGAGCGCTTCGTCCTCTGAAGTCTTATCCAGCCTTGCCAGATTCGCGCCACGCTGTTTGCAGCTCTGCCCATCGGTCACCCGGTCACAGTACCGGGTGGCCTTTTTCGTTTTTGGGATGAAATAGCCCCAGCAGTAGTCACATCGGCAGACCCGCTGGTTGTCCTGTTCGAAGTAGAACGCCAGCACCAGCATCCGCAGTTCCATCAGACTGTGAAGCCGGAACGACCGTGGTTCTTCCAACTGCGGCAGCTTTGCCGGATCGCAGATCCGCGCAATGTCGGCATAAGTCACCCGCAGGTTTTCATACTGCTCCGCCGGTGTCGATCCAGCCGTGCTGTCGAAGGTGACCTCCATGATGTTCCGAAGATAATTCTGTACACGCAACGGTTCCTCCATCACCCGCAGGATCTCCTGTCCAGCAGCCAGCAGAAACATCGCCGTGCCGTCATCCTCTGCCTGCAAAGTTTGATGCAGAATGTCCGTCACAACAAATCCGCTCACAGGATCAATCTCACACAGATCCGGTGTCAGCAAAATGGCCTCCGCAGCAAAGTCCTCTAAGTCGCTCACAGGAATGTCGATCCGCTCCTCAAACAGAAGACACGGCTCCAAAGAAAACTACTCCATCCACCTTCCAACCTTATAAAGGACAGCGCCGCAAACCCGGCACCGGATGCATCAGCCAGATCACCGAAAACCTATGGAAAGGTCGGTACTCTCCCAGGCTCCCCGACGGCAGCCGCCTCGCTCGTAATGTCTATGCCCACAGCGAGAAAGAATGCGAACAGAAACTGGCAGAACTGATCGTCCAAATGAAAGCAGAAATTGCCGCCCAGCGGCAGCAGCCCCAAGCCCCGGCATAAATCACGCAAAGAAGAAACGCGGAGTTCCCGATACCATGTCGGGAACTCCGCTTCGTTCTGTCTGTGGTATTTTATGTGGTCAACAAAAATCCGCAAAATCGTATTCGTTCAAAAAGTTGCAAAAAGCAAAAGAAAGCACCCGAAATCCGAAGATTTCAGGTGTTTATCTGGAGCTGCTGGGCGGATTCGAACCGCCGCCCTCATCCTTACCAATGGTATTTTTGCCATGCTCAAGCGTTTTGAAGTGTCCCGAAAAGTCTTTATTTTCAATGGCTTTCCGGTTTTCACTTTTGGGAATGACGGCTACTGTTTTGATGCGTTTGGAATCTTTAGTAGCCAAAAAGTAGCTCTCTTCTCTCTCCCCCAAATGTCCACGAAAATTCCACGGACTGTCCGTGGACAGTCTGCGGACAGTCACAGAATGCAGCTATTTCCAATTACCGTTCAGTAAGAAATCAGAGGAAAAACGAAATCGTTATAATATCCGTAAGAATCCACACAAACGCGATTCTGAATGCTATAATGCGCTTGCAGGCGTTCAGAGAGGAGGTTTTCATCATGGACATGACCGCACGTTTCAAAGCATACAGAGACCTGAACCGGGAAATTGACCTGCAAATTGAACGGCTGGAGCAGATGGAAGCAAAGGCCGGTTCTCCATCCACTCCAAACCTGTCAGGGATGCCCAAAGGCTCCAGCTTCCAGCATGACAGAATGGCCGATACCGTCGCCAGGATCGCCGATTTGCGAAGCGAGATAGATTCCCTCATAGCGGAGCGGGACGCAGAGCAGAAAGCCCTTGAAGCCCTTATTCGGCGATTGCCGAACGCCGATAGGCGGCTTGTGCTGCGGCTGCGTTATCTCGATTCGGAGGAATGGGAAGATGTGCTTTTCATTGTATACGGAGGAAAGCCGGATTTCAATGAAAAATACGACAACTACAAGCAGCGGGTATTCCGCCACCACAAGCAAGCGCTGACAGAGCTGGAGGCAATTTCAGAAAACGAATAGGAGGATTTTTCACATGGACAAGACAGCAGTATTTCTCAGAATCAGAGCACTGACTCACGCCCTCGACATGATCTTTTCTAATGCGGATGATGGGCTGTCAGAGGATGCGAACACCATTTCCATGATGCTTGTGGAGCTGGTGGACAAATACGACCGAATGCGGACAGCAGAGGCAGAATAACGGAGAACGTCAGAAGAGCGGAGGCACAAGCCCCCGCTCTTCCTATTTCCAGCCCGTTACAGCCGCCTGAACCGTTCTTTGATGCTCTGCCGCTATTCTGCTTCCAGCGCCTTCTGCGGCCTCTGAGAGGCTTTTCTGGCTACTCCTCCCAATCCGGAATAGAGGCGACCCACTCGTCGGCAAGCGTGTGAGCTGCTTCCTTATCGGCAATCAGGTATTCCAGCCGCTTCTCGTAAATCTTATACTGCGGATTTTCGCCCAATGCATCGCGGATGAACTCCGCCGCTTTCAGATTGCCGTCAGCAGCCATTTGAACGGTTTTCACAATAAGCAGCATAAGGTTTGTGCAGTCACTTTCTGCAATGCCGTATTTCTGCAAAAGCGCCGCCTGTTCTGCTCCGACAGGTAACTGCAAGATGAGCTGTGCAGCGTCTTTCATGGTGCGCTTGCGCCGCCGAACTTTTCCGCTTTCCCTGCCGCCCTTTCGGGCGATTTCTCTTTGCTCTTCCTTTGTTCGCTCGTTCATCGGAATCAGATTCTTGTTCATATTCTCACCTCCCTGCCTGAGATATAAAGCACCTCCTGAACCGTTGGCTACTCCGGCTCAGGAGGCGGCGCTACAGTCCGAACGCCACGAACGCCTGTAGCACTATAAACTTGACGAAAAGCAGCGCCTACAACTGCCTGTCGCCCGGTTTATTCGGTAGTTGCGAACAGCTCGGAGATCATGTTTTCGACCGTCTCGGCCTGTTCGATGATGTTTCGCTCGGTTACAAGCTGCATATAGCCGTCAGTCGGCACGGAGAGCGTAGCACCGTGCAGGTATTCGGTCTCTGTCTGGGACAGCTTGCGGATAAAGAGCGTATCGGCTATTTCCTGAAGCTCTGCCAGAGCGTCGCGGAACTTCTCGTATTTGAAGAGCTGGCCGAAGGTGTGCGGGAAAGTCGTGTTGCCGTACTGGTCAGCGATCCGTCGGTCACTGGGCGCGATCTGCTTTTCCAGCACGGAGCGGAACCGCTGCATGATTTCCATATCGCCGGTGAAGTCCCGGAGAATCTGCGCGGCGGTCTCGTCGCTGATAGCCGCGCCCTCCAGCTGGATGAACTGCAAGGCGTTGCTGATTCTCACGGCGTAGTCAGCGGGTTTCTCGAATGCGCTGAGCGCGGGAACCGCCTTGCCGCTCAGATGCTCAACAACGCCACGCGCCGAAGCATTCAGTGCCGTCGCTTTCTCAGCAGCTGCGGCCAGCAGAGCGGCCTTGTTTACCTCGTAGACCTCGCGGAGATGTTCCGACGTGTAGGTTTTCGCCTGCACGTCCTCTTTGTACTTTTGATTCAGCGCCCGGACATTGTCGGCAAGGCTCTGCTGTGAGGCGTTATATTTGCTGATGAGCTGCGCCAGCTGCTCTTTGATGCTGACCTCGACGGTTTCTTTGTTCATAACTGCTTTCATGGTTTACTCCTCCTGTATGTGATGATATTCTCGGCTGAGCGCCGGTCTTGATGTTTTTTTCGGAGAGAAAGAACCAAAGAGAGAATGTACACTCTTTTTTCTTTCCGTCTATAGTCTATAGTCTGGTTCCTTTCTTCTTCTACGTCGTGCGATATCGACCGATATCATACGATTTCGGTCGATGCGGGATTGCTTCTCGCATTGACGCGCTGTTCATATCGCCGCCACGCCTCTTCCATATCCGGGAAGAATGCGGAGAAAGCAATTTTTTCTATAGGCGTCAAGGTTTCGGGGATTTCTCCTGTTTCAAGGAAATCCCAGCAGGCAAGCAACACACTCACAGCCGTTTCCGGCGGAAGCTGCTTGATGAGTTGCCGCCGCTCGATTTTCATTTTGAACCAAGTTGGATGCTTTTCTTTGACTTCTGCCATTGTTACACCTCCTCCCGCTCCTCGTCGTCCGCCACCTCCTCCAGCTCTTGCAGCAGCCGCCGCGCCGAACCCAATGTGTAGAACGTGCTGCGGCCTCGCCGCTCCTCCTGCCGGACATAGAGCCTCAGCTTGTCCAGCGTTTCCGGGAAGAAATACCCGTCAAGGCTATTGCAGACCACCACTCCCGCGCGTCGAATATCTTCAATTACCTTGCGGACGCTTCTTTCTCCGAAGCCCGTTGCCCGGTGGAGGTCTCGGAGGTGTGCGCCCTGCTCCCGGCCTGTACCGATTGCGGAGAGAACAACCCGCTGCCGTTTGTTCTTATACAGCTGCGGATAGTGTTCCTTGTCGATCTGTTGATATGGCATGATTAAAACACCCCTTTCAGCTGTTGGAGCTGTTCAACAAATGCGTCAAAATTGATAAGCACCTTGTGTTCAAGGGCGATGCAGGGGACTTTCCCTTGCTTGACCAATTGACGCAGGGCATATTCTGAGATCAGCCCTGTTTTTGCCACCTGTCGCACGGTCATCATGTGCGGAATCCGGTTAGTAAGCTCCATCACTGCACCTCAATTCCTCGATTGCTTTCATGACCCTTGAGCGGCGCTCTTCGGTCAATTCGCTTCGTAGCCAGACGCAAAAAGTCGTTTCCGATATGCCAATGCGTTCTGCAACTTCATAGTGGTGCAATCTGAGAACCCTAATCATCTGCCGAATGTCATTGTTTTTCATCTGAGTTCCCTCCTGTGTTTCAGTCCGTCATAAGAATTCTTCTTGACAATCACAGTATACAGCAGTAAAATGTTATTGTTGATATACATTGTACAACATAATCGAAGGATGCTTGCAAGGAGATGTTAAAAATGAATAACAAATATGATTTAAAACAAATTGGAAAACGGATCCGGGAAGAACGTACAAACGCCCAAAACGCAACGGGCAGGAAAAAAGTTATGACTCAATCCGATCTTGCTAACGAAATCGGAGTCAGTCGCCAAACGATAGCCAAATGGGAACACGGGGAAATAGATCAGTTGTTGATGGGCGATCTTTTGAAACTCTGTAATTTATTTGGTTGCGAACTCAGTTATATACTTGGAGAGTATAACTGTAGGACTCGTGTAGCAACAGATATTCAAGAGGAAACCGGACTAAGCGAACAGGCTGTCAATTTTTTGAAAGAGCAAAAGCTGTACAGATGCTCAGCAATAGATAAAATCATAACTTATGATGGAGGTATTATTATCAGGCTAATATACGACCATCTTTTCTACAAAGCAAACGATGTAGAAATCGAAGTGGGAAATAACACCACAATCAACAAAAAGAATTTGGCTGATGTCTTTTTACTTCAAATCATCAGTGAGTTGCGAACATTGCGAAAAATAATTAGTGGAGGTTCTGACAATGGCCAGCATTAAGAAAATCGAAGGAAAGAACGGCGTCAGCTACAAGATCACGGTTTCCTGCGGTTACGACGTCAAGGGCAAGAAGATCATCGAAACAGCCACGTTCAAGCCAGATGCAGGTCTGACACCAAAAAAGATGGAAAAAGCCGCGCAGGACTTTGCCCACGAATTTGAATCACGGGTAAAGAGCGGCGCGGCTATGGATGGGCGAAAAGTCACCCTGCAAGTATTTGCTGACAGGTGGATTGAAGAATATGCGAAGCCGAAGCTACAGCCGGGGACGGTCAGAAAGTATCGTGAAGAGCTGGACGACAAAATCTTGCCTGCAATCGGCCACTATAAGCTGTCGGAGATCAAGCCCCACACGGTAAACGCCTTTTTCCTCTCCCTAACGAAGGACGGCGCACGCAAGGACGGCAAGGTCGGAGGCTACAGCAAGGGCAGCATAACCAAAACGCGCAATGTGCTTTCCTCCATCCTGCGGACGGCTACGGAATGGGGGATCATCGACCGAAACCCCTACGACAAGGTCAGAGTACAGGCAGAAAGCACCGCCGACAAGCTGAAATTCTTCACGCCGGAGCAGGCGGCGGCATTCCTCCAGTATATTGAGCAGCCTTATACCGTGCGCATAGGAGGTCATACCAGAATTGACGATACCGGCACGCCTTACACAGTCGGCGATTATGAGATCACAAAGAATATGCAGGAACAAATCAAGCTGCTGTTCAATCTGGCGATCTATACCGGTCTGCGAAAAGGGGAGCTGCTGGCGCTCAAGTGGTCAGACATTGATTTCCAGAACAACGTTGTTCAGGTTTCAAAGGCCGTAACCCTTGTAGACGGGAAACAGGTGTGCAAGACGCCGAAAACAAAGTCTTCCTATCGCTCGGTATCTTTTCCGCGCTTCCTTGCAGCACGTTTCAAGGCGTTGCAGCTGGCAGAATTGCAGCAGCGCTTTCAATTCGGGCAGGACTGGCAAGGCGACGACTGGGTTTTCATTCAGGAGAACGGCAAAATGATGAGCTATTCCACGCCGTATGAATCTTTTCAGGATGCAATCCGGCGATACAACGACGGCAGAGTGCCGGAGCAGCAGCTCCCCCTGATTCCGTTTCATGGACTCAGACACACGTCAGCCACGTTGCTGATTGCTTCCCGGTAGGACGTGAAAACGGTATCAAGCAGACTCGGCCACGCGCAGACCTCCACCACGATGAACATATATGCTCACGCCTTGCAGGAGAGCGACCGGAAAGCAGCGGATGCGCTGGAAAATCTCCTCTCCAAAGAGGCATGAAAACAAAAAAATCCCGCTCCAGTAGCCAAATAGTAGCTAAATGGCTTTCCGGGACAGGAAGCAGATTCAAGACAAAAAGAAAAAAGCCTTGATTTTCAAGGCTTTTTCATGGAGCTGCTGGGCGGATTCGAACCGCCGACCTCATCCTTACCAAGGATGCGCTCTACCGACTGAGCTACAGCAGCATATGGCGACCAAGATGGGGCTCGAACCCACGACCTCCAGCGTGACAGGCTGGCGTTCTAACCAACTGAACTACTTGGCCAAATGAAATTTGGTGGGAACAACTGGACTCGAACCAGTGACCCCCTGCTTGTAAGGCAGGTGCTCTAACCAGCTGAGCTATGCTCCCGTCCTTGCCGCACACATTAGTACCGCGGCGACAAGAGAGATTATACTAAATATAAGCCAGACTGTCAACACCAAATTTCAATTTTTTTACTATTTTTTTCGGGCGTCCGCGGCCAGCTGCTCCAGCTGCTGGCGGTCGAAGTCATACACCGCGTCGCAGAACTGGCAGGTCATGTGGCAGGAGCCCTGGTCCCGTAGGATGCCCTCCAGCTCGTCGGCCCCCAGGGACAGCAGCGCCCGCTCCACCCGCTGGCGGCTGCAATAGCACTTGTAGCCCACCGGGCAGGTCTCCAGGATCTTCAGCTCAAAATCGGACATCACCGTCCGCAGCAGGTGCTCCGGGTCCGGATCCCGGTCCAGGATGGCGGACACCGGCCCGGCGGCCATGATGCCGCCCTCCACCTTGGCGATGGTATCCTCCCCGGCCCCGGGCATCAGCTGGATGAGATAGCCTCCGGCGGCCTTGACGCTGTGGTCCCGGTCCACCAGCACCCCCAGGGCGCAGGCGGTGGGAATCTGCTCCGACTCCACGAAATAACCGGCGATGTCCTCGGCGATCTCGCCGCCCATCAGGTCCACGGTGCCCACATAGGGCTCCTTCATGTGCAGGTCCTTGATGACGGTGATGGTGCCCTCGCCGCCCACGGCGCCGCCTACGTCCAGCTTGCCGTCGTCCCGCAGGGGCAGGTCCACCTGGGGATTGGCCACATAGCCCCGGACGTTGCCCTCGGCGTCGGACACCGCCAGCACCGTGCCCAGAGGGCCGCCGCCCTTGATCTGCAGGGTCAGGCTGGCCCCCTGGCCCTTCAGGGCATTGCCCATCATGGACGCGCCGGCCAGGGCCCGGCCCAGGGCCGCCGTGGCCACCGGGCTGGCGTGATGGATCTGCCGTGCCCGCTCGGTAAGCTCCCGGCTACAGATGGCCGCAGCCTGCACCAGGCCGTCGGTGGAAATCGCTCTTACAATATAATCGCTCATGCTTACAAAACCTCTTTTATTTGCGAATGCAGGTGAAATACACCCGGTCCTCACCGGGTACGGGGCGGCGCAGCTTCCCGTCGCCCCAGGTGCGCACGTCGGCAAAGCCCGCCTCCTCCAGCCACCGGGTCAGCTGCTCCACGGAGTAGCCCCGCTGGCGGTGCAGCTCGAAGCTGCGGTCCCAGGACCCGTCCTCCGCCAGGGTGAACAAGTCCATATAATAGGTACACAGCCCCCGGCGATACTCGGTGCGCCACACGCAGTAGGTGTCCTCCGTCTCGTCCAGGAACACCTGTCCGTCCAGGGCGGCCAGCCGCTCCGGCAGCCGCACGTCGAAGGCCAGCAGGCCCCCGGGGCTGATGAACAGGTGCAGCCGCTGAAAGGTCCGCTGCACGTCCCGGGGACTTGTCAGATAGTTCAGGCTGTCCAGGCAGCAGATGGCGGCGTCCACGGTGCCGTACAGGTCCAGCCGGGGCATGGACTGGTGCAGGAACAGGGGCGGGACCTCCGCCGGGGCGCTTTTCTCCCGGGCGGCGGCCAGCATCTCCTGGGACCCGTCCACGGCAATCAGCTCATAGCCCCGCCCGGCCAGCAGCCAGGTCATGGACCCGGTGCCGCAGGCCAGGTCCAGCACCGTGTGCACCGGGATGCGGCTGCGGCGGAACAGCTTTTCCAGAAAGTCCGCCCGCTTTTCATACCCCACGTCCCAGGTCAGCTCGTCATAGGCCCCGGCCAACTGCTGGTAGCTGCTCATTTGTCCTCCTGCTCCTTCATGCGCTCCAGCACATTCTCGTACCCTCCCGCGCCGTTGAGCAGGGACCGGTTCACCCGGCTGATGGTGGCGCTGGAGGCGCCGGTTTTCTCCAGAATATCGCTGTAGAGCATCCCGTCATTGAGCAGAGTGGCCACCTCATACCGCTGCTCCATGGAACGCAGCTCGGAAATGGTGCACAGATCCTGGAAGAAGCTATAGCACTCCTCCTCGTTTTTCAGGGTCAGGATCGCACGGTACAGCAGGTCGCTTTTTTCCTTCTGGGCAATCTTGGATTTCGCCGCTCTTACCATAATTGTTTTTCCTCCGTTTCCAAAAAACGTAGTATTTGTTTTCCTCGGGTAGTCATTTTACCATTTTAACCTATAAAAGTAAACCGTTTATGCCAATTTTTTTTGCAAATTTTACGGTTTGTTCACACTCTCCCCTGCCGCTGTCCGGCAACGCTCCCGGGAGCGTTACCGGACACTTTGCGTTTTAGCGTCCTAAATCCTACCAACCTACCATGCTGCCGGTAACGATTTTTTCGCGCTATTTCGTCCCGTCTTAAAATTTTCAACATATTGTCGACCCTTTTCGCGATAAATTCCGGTAAAATCGTCCGTTTTCGATTTTCCACACGGGAATCTTTACGCTATCGGGGGAAATCTTTATGAACTATTTATGAATGCGTACCACTCGTTGTCACCATTTTTACAAGATTTGTGCTATACTCACTGCATAAAGCAGAGCTGTCCGGGAGCTCTGAAAATCACAAAACGACTATAAAGGAGTGTGTGTTTGTGGCAACATTTATCATCGGTCTTGTGATCCTGTTCGGCGGCGCTGCGCTGTACGGACGCTTCTGCGAGAAGGTTTTCGGACCCGACGACCGTCAGACCCCGGCCTATGCCAAGCAGGACGGCGTGGACTATATCCCCATGCAGGGCTGGAAAAACAGCCTGATCAACCTGCTGAACATCGCCGGCACCGGCCCCATCCTGGGGCCCATCCAGGGCATTCTGTTCGGGCCCATCGCATTTATCACCATCCCCATCGGCAACGTCATCGGCGGCGCCATGCACGACTATTTCTCCGGCATGATCTGCCTGCGTGACGGCGGCACCCAGATGCCCCAGATGATCAAGCGCTATTCCAATAAGGGCATTTTCAACGTCTATAACGTGTTCTGCTGCCTGCTTCTGCTGCTGGTGGGCGCCGTGTTCGTTTACACCCCCGGCGACATTGCCGCCACCTCCGTGTTCGGCTTCGACGGCAAGCCTACCTCCGTCTCCACCTGGATCATTTACGGCGTGATCTTCCTGTATTACCTGATCGCTACCGTGTTCCCCATCGACGCCATCATCGGCCGCATCTATCCCATCTTCGGCGCCATCCTGCTGTTCTCCGCTGTGGGTGTGTTCATCGGCATCTTCGTCAAGGGCTATCCTCTGCTGAACGTGTGGGACGACTGGTCCTCTCCCATCCTGCAGCTCACCGGTGCTGACGGCGCGGTTAAGAGCTTCACCTATGCCGACTACTTCAAGGACGGCCACTTCCTGCCGATCTTCTTCGTTACCGTGGCCTGCGGCATTCTGTCCGGCTTCCACTCCACCCAGACGGCTATCATCTCCCGCACGGTGAAGAACGAGCGTCAGGGCCGCATGACCTTCTACAACATGATGATCCTGGAAGGCTTCATCGCTATGGTGTGGGCCGCCGGCGCTATGGGCGTGTACAATCTGGCTCTGCAGGAGCCCAACGCCTCCCTGGCCACCGGCACCATCGGCGTGGTGTGCAAGGATATCCTGGGCCCCGTGGGCGGCATCATCGCCCTGGTCGGCGTCATTGTTCTGCCCATCACCTCCGGCGATACCGCTCTGCGTGCTCTGCGCCTGTCCCTGGCGGAGACGTTCCACCTGGACCAGTCCACCAACGGCAAGCGTATGCGTCTGGCCATCCCTGTGTTTGTCCTGGCTGCCGGCATCATCGTGTTCGCCAAGTTCAACAAGGACGGCTTCAACATTCTGTGGCGCTACTTCGCCTGGTCCAACCAGACTCTGTCCCTGTTCGCCTTCCTGTGCATCACCGTGTGGCTGTTTGAAAACGGCAAGGGTAAGTTCGCGTGGATGCCGCTGATTCCCGGCGCGTTCTACGCCTTCATCTGCTCCACCTACATCGCCAATGCCCACATCGGCTTCAACATCCCCTGGACCGCCTCCTACATCATCGGCGTGGTGTTCGCCATCGCCTATGTGGTGGCTCTGTGCCTGTATGGCAGAAAGCGCGGCGCAGCTGTGAAGCTGAAAATGAACAAGTAACTCTTTTTCTCCTGAAAGCATATAGGCGTAAATCCCCCGGCACCTGCCGGGGGATTTGCGCTTTTTGTCCGGTGTTTTTTTAACGGTTTTTCGACGGGATTCCCATTTCAGGGATTGAGTCGGGCGGTTCGATATGTTATACTGGACTTACTTTTTCAGGAGGCAAGCCATATGACACTCAACGAATTGAAAATCGGCCAGTCCGGGGTCATCACCGCCGTAGGCGGCGACGGCCCCCTGCGCTGCCGTTTGCTGGATATGGGGCTGATCCCCCGCACCGCCGTGAAGCTGATGAAGGTGGCCCCCATGGGGGACCCCATCGAAATCCGGGTCCGGGGCTATGAGCTGACCCTACGGGTGGAGGACGCCATGAAGATCCAGATAAAGGAGGCGGCGGTATGATTTTCGCCCTGGTCGGCAATCAGAATTGCGGCAAAACTACGCTGTTCAACGCCCTCACCGGCTCCAACCAGCACGTGGGCAATTTCCCCGGCGTCACCGTGGACCAGAAAACCGGCGAGATCCGGGGCGAAAAGGGCTGCTCCGTGGTGGATCTGCCGGGTATCTACTCCCTGCGGCCCTATACCCAGGAGGAGATCGTCTCCCGGGACTACATCCTTCAGCAGAAGCCCGACGGCATCATCAACATCGTGGACGCCACCAACATCGAGCGCAACCTCTATCTGACGCTGCAATTGCTGGAGCTGCGGGTGCCCATGGTGCTGGCCCTGAACATGATGGACGAGGTCCGGGCCAACGGCGGCACCGTGGACGTGCAGCGGATGAGCCGGGAGCTGGGCATCCCGGTGGTGCCCATTTCCGCCGCCAAGGGCGAGGGCGTGTCGGAGCTGGTGGACCAGGCCCTGGCCGCGGCCCGGGGCCGGGTACTGCCCAAGGTCACGGACTTCTGCGCCGACGACTCCGCCGTTCACCGCTGCATCCACGCGGTGGTGCACCTGATCGCCGACCACGCCGACCGCATCGGCGTTCCGGCCCGGTTCTGCGCCGCCAAGCTCATTGAGGGCGGCGACGACCTGGCGGACCGTCTGGCCCTGGACCAGAACGAGCGGGAGCTGCTGGAGCACTGCATCGTCCAGATGGAGACGGAAACCGGCCTGGACCGCAACGCCGCCCTGGCGGATATGCGGTACAGCTTCATCGAAAACGTGGTGTCCGCCTCGGTGGTCAAGTGCCGCGAAAGCCGGGAGCACGCCCGGTCCGTGAAAATGGACCGCCTGCTGACGGGCCGCTATACGGCGGTGCCGGTGTTCCTGGGCATCATGCTGCTGACCTTCTGGCTGACCTTCGACGTCATCGGCCAGCGGCTGTCGGACTGGCTGGCGGTGGGGGTGGACGCCCTGACGGCCCTGGTGGACCGGGGCCTCACGGCCTACGGCATCAACCCGGTGGTCAAGAGCCTGATCGTGGACGGCATTTTCGCCGGCGTAGGCAGCGTGCTGGTGTTCCTGCCCATCATTGTGACCCTGTTCTTCTTCCTGTCCATCCTGGAGGACACCGGCTATATGGCCCGGGTGGCCTTCGTCATGGACAAGCCCCTGCGGAAGATCGGCCTCTCCGGCCGCAGCATCGTCCCCATGCTCATCGGCTTCGGCTGCTCCGTCCCCGCCATCATGGCCACCCGCACGGTGTCCTCGGACCGGGACCGGAAAATGACCATCCTGCTGACGCCGTATATGAGCTGCTCGGCGAAAATCTCCATCTACGCCTTCTTCACGGCGGCCTTCTTCCCCCGTTACCGTGCCCTGGTGATGATCGGCCTGTATGTGCTGGGCATCCTCATCGGCATTGCGGCGGCGCTGATCATGAACAAGACCGCCTTCCGGGGAAAGCCCGTGCCCTTCGTCATGGAGCTGCCCAACTACCGGCTGCCCAGCGTCAAAAGCGTGGCCCTGCTGCTGTGGGAAAAGGCCAAGGACTTCCTGCAGCGGGCCTTCACGGTGATCTTCCTGGCCACCATAGTCATCTGGTTCCTCCAGAGCTTCGACACCCGGCTCAACGTGGTGTCCGACAGCGCGGACAGCCTGCTGGCCCTGATCGGCCAGGTGCTGGCCCCCATCTTCGCTCCCCTGGGCTTCGGCGACTGGCGCTGCGCCACCTCGCTGATCTCCGGCTTCATCGCCAAGGAATCCGTGGTCAGCACCCTGGAGGTGCTGCTGGGCGGAACCGCCATCTCCGGCCTGTTCACCACCCGGTCCGCCCTGAGCTTCCTGGTGTTCACCCTGCTGTATACCCCCTGCGTGGCGGCGGTGGCCACCATCCGCCGGGAGCTGGACTCCTCCCTGAAGACCCTGGGCGTGGTGGCCATGCAGTGCGGCGTAGCCTGGCTGGCTTCCCTGGCCATGTATGCCATCGCGGGGCTATTCTAAGATTGTTCCAAAAGGTCTTTGACCTTTTGGAACAATAGGGTTGCAGTCTGCTGCGCGCATAATTGGTTCGCTGAAAGCGAACCAATTCCACACTTGCAGACTGAGAAGTGTTTTTTGCGACGTACACGCCGCCGCAAAAAACGGATCAAACTTGCTTTGCCGCCTGCGGGCGGCAAACTCTGCGAGGCTTTTTGAACAGAAAAATCCCCGGCTGCCAGGCAGCCGGGGATTTTTGCTATGCGGTTTTATGCGGCCAGGAAGTTCAGCACTTCTCGTAGATGGTGGCAACGCCCATGCCGCCGCCGATGCACAGGGTGGCCAGGCCGCGCTTGGCCTCGGGCCGCTTCTGCATCTCGTGCAGCAGGGTGACGATGATACGAGCACCGGAAGCGCCCACGGGGTGGCCCAGAGCGATGGCGCCGCCGTTGACGTTGACCTTGCTCATGTCGAAGTGCAGCTCGCGGGCCACGGCGATGGACTGGGCGGCAAAGGCCTCGTTGGCCTCCACCAGGTCGATGTCGTCGATGGTCAGACCGGCCTTCTTCAGAGCCTGACGGGAAGCGGGCACGGGGCCCACGCCCATGATCTTGGGATCCACGCCGCCCTGGCCCCAGCCGATGAGCTTGGCCATGGGCTTCAGACCGTACTTCTCCACGGCCTCGCCGGAAGCCAGCACGATGGCGGCAGCGCCGTCGTTGATGCCGGAGGCGTTGGCAGCGGTGACCCGGGGCTGACCCTTGTCGGCGGCTTCCTGGATACCGGTGGGCTCAAAGGTGTTCACCACCTGGGGATTGGGGGACTCGGGGCTGACGGGGAACGCGCCGCGCAGCTTGGCGATGCCTTCCTTGGTGACGCCGGCCTTGGGATACTCATCCTTGGCGAAGGGGACCATTTCCTTCTTGACCTTGATCATTACGGGGACGATCTCGTCGTCGAAGCGGCCGGCCTTCTGGGCGGCCTCGGTCTTCTGCTGGGAGGCGGCGGCGAAGGCGTCCTGCTCCTCGCGGGTGATGCCCCAGATGTCGTTGATGTTCTCGGCGGTGGTGCCCATGTGATAGTTGTTATAAGCGTCCCACAGACCGTCCTTGATCATGGTGTCCACCAGCTTCTTGTCGCCCATGCGAGCGCCCCAGCGGGCGTCCAGGGAGGCGAAGGGAGCGGCGCTCATGTTCTCGGTGCCGCCGCAGACCACCACGTCGGAATCACCGACCAGGATGGAGCGGGCGCCCTCGATGACGGACTTCATGCCGGAGCCGCAGACCATGCCCACGGTGTAAGCGGGAACGGAGTAGGGGATACCGGCCTTGATGGCCACCTGGCGGGCGACGTTCTGGCCCTGGGCGGCGGTCAGGATGCAGCCGAACATGACCTCATCCACGTTTTCGGGGGCGATATTGGCGCGCTTGAGGGCCTCCTTCACCACCACGGCGCCCATCTCGGCGGCGGGGGTGTTCTTCAGGGAACCGCCGAAGGAGCCGATAGCGGTACGGCAGCAATTGACGACATACAGATCTTTCATGATGGAATATTCCTCCTACATTTTGTTTTAGGGTTCTACTCTGTACCTATATCGTAGTCATTTTCGATCAAATAGTCAACCCCAGAATTGCTCCGAATCGCAAAAATCGTGGAACTGAACAGGATTTGACCGGATTTCTTTGGTGGTTTGACTAAAAATTAACAAGCTGGTTAATTTTATGACAAGGCCGCCCGGGCCTCCTGGAGCTTGGTATAGAAGTCGCCCACGTTGAGCTTGTTATACAGGCGGGTGTTGTAGTCCACCTGGGCGTTTGCCACGGCGTCCTTGATTCGGGTTTCAAACAGGGCGCTGACCACGGCGGACCGGTTCAGCTCCCGGCCCACCGCCACATACAGGGCGTTATCGGTCTCGATGACGCCGCTGACCTGGCCCGGCTCCAGGGCCGCCACGGCGGCGGCCAGGGTCTCGCCCATGTCCCCGGCGGAGGCGGTGACTCCCTCCTCCGTCACGTTCTCCATGCCCAGCTGGGCCGCCAGGTCCAGATAGGTGGCGGCAACGTCCTGGGAATCCCGCAGCTGCTGGGCGAAGCTCTCGGCCGCCAGGCGGGTGTTGTCGTCGTCCTGGCCGTCCAGGGGCCAGTACAGCAGCAGACAGGTGGCGTAGCCGTTGTCCTTGGCCAGGGCGTCGATGTCCTCCTGGGCGGGATACAGGGCGCTTCCTTCGGTGCAGAAGGCCTGGCGCACCCCGGCGTACAGATAGTACCCCTGGTTGATGCTGTCAAACATGGTCTCCGACACGCCCATGCCTTGGATCTGCTTGAGATAGGCCTCCTGGCTGCCGTAGTAGTTGATATACTGCTGGCGCTGCTTTTCCAGGGCCTCCCGGTCGGAGTCGGTCAGGGTCACATTCCCCTGCCTGGCCCACTGGCGGATCACGGCGTACAGCTTCACCGTCTCCAGGGCGTCCTGCCTGACATAGGCCCCGTAGGTCATGCCGTCGGATACCTCCGCGTCAAAGTCCAGGTCCGACACGTTGGCCGACAGATACTCGCAGTCGTAGGCCACCCAGTACAGATACTCCTCGGCGTCGATGGTCTCGCCGTTGACGGTCAGCAGCTCCGCGTCCGGCCGGATGCCGGAGGCCTGGTAAAACAGGCCGTCGCTGCGGTGGCCGTTGGTAAGGATCCCGCTGGCGGAGATCACCGCCACCAGCGCCACGGACAGGACCACCGAGGCGGCCAGACGGATCAGGGATTTTTTCATGTTGCTCCTCCTTCATGGGCTTTGCCCAGTTCTTCTTTTTTCAGCCGCAGCTCCTCCGTCAGCTTCCCGGCGGCGGCCAGGGCGTCCTCCCCCGGGGAGAGGTGCAGCTGCAGCCGGGGCGGCTCCCCGGCGGACAGCCGCAGGCGGCTGCGATAGCCCGGCATGGTGCACACGGCCATCAGGCTGGGCACATCCACCCGGCTGTCAAAGGTGAAGGCCACCACACCGGCCTTCTGGGTGATATCGGTGATGAACACCTCCGCCGCCGCGGCCCGCAGCAGGGCCACGTCCAGCAGGGCCATCACCGCCTTGGGCGGGTCGCCGTAACGGTCCGTCAGCTCGTCCACCAGGTCCGAGGCCTCCTCGGTGGTGCGGATGGCCGCCATCCGGCGGTACAGGTCCATCCGCTGCCGGGGGGAGGACACATATTTTTCCGGAATGTGGGCCGAGGTGGCCAGGTCCGCCGAGCAGTCGGGGCGGATGTCCCGGCCCCGGCCCTGCTGCTCCAGCACCGCGTCGTTCAGCAGCTTCAGATACATATCATAGCCCACGCTCATGAGATAGCCGGACTGCTCCGGCCCCAGCAGATTGCCCGCCCCCCGGATCTCCAGGTCCCGCATGGCGATGCGGAAGCCGGAGCCGAAGGTGACGTACTCCCGGATGGCGGACAGCCGCTTGGAGGCCACCTCCGTCAGCACCTTCCCGGGCCGGTAGGTCAGGTACGCATAGGCCCGGCGGGCGCTGCGGCCGATGCGGCCCCGGATCTGGTGCAGCTGGGACAGGCCCAGCCGGTCCGCGTCCTCGATGATCAGGGTGTTCACGTTGGGGATGTCGATGCCGGTTTCGATGATGGTGGTGCACACCAGCACCTGAATTTCGCCGTCGGCCATCTGCTGCATCACGGAGCTGAGCTCCCGCTCGGCCATTTTCCCGTGGGCGATGCCGATGGCAACGTCCTCCCCCAGCCACTGGCGCAGCCGCCCGGCGGTGGACTCGATGTTCTCCACCCGGTTGTGCAGGTAGTACACCTGCCCGCCCCGGCTCAGCTCCCGGCGGATGGCCTCGGCAATGACGGGCCACTCATGCTCCACCACATAGGTCTGCACCGGCTGGCGGTCGTGGGGCGGCTCCTCGATGGTGCTCATGTCCCGGATGCCGGACAGGGCCATATTCAGGGTCCGGGGAATGGGGGTGGCGGACAGGGTCAGGGTGTCCACCTGTTTGGCCCGATCCCGGAGCTTTTCCTTGTGGGTCACGCCGAAGCGCTGCTCCTCATCGATGACCAGCAGGCCCAGGTCGTGGAACTGCAGGTCCTTCTGCAATAGCTTGTGGGTGCCGATCAGCAGGTCCACCTTTCCCGCCTGGGTCCGGGCCAGGATGTCCCGCACCTGGGCCGGGGTCCGGAACCGGGACAGCACCTCGATGTTCACCGGGAAGGAGCGGAACCGGTTCACCGCCGTGGCATAGTGCTGCTGGGCCAGAACGGTGGTGGGCACCAGAATGGCGGCCTGCTTGCCGTCCATGATGCACTTCATCACCGCCCGCAGGGCCACCTCGGTTTTGCCGTAGCCCACGTCGCCGCACAGCAGCCGGTCCATGGGCCGGGGCTGCTCCATATCGGCCTTGATGTCCCGGATGGCCTGCAGCTGGTCGTCGGTCTCCGTATAGGGGAAGGCGTCCTCAAACTCCTGCTGCCAGGGGCTGTCCGGCGAGAAGGCATGGCCTGCCAGCCGCTGCCGCTGGGCATACAGCCGGATCAGCCCCTCCGCCAGGTCCTTGGCGGCGGCCTTGGCCTTCCGGGTGGTCTTGGCCCACTCGGTGCCCCCCAGCTTGTTGAGCTTGGTGCGCTCGTTGTCCTCGCCGGGGCCGATATACTTGCTGACCAGGTCCAGGGACGTGGCCGGGACGTACAGCACGTCCTGCCCGGCGTAGGCGATCTTGATATAGTCCTTCTCCACCCCGTCCACCGGCAGGCGCAGCATGGCCACGAACCGGCCAATGCCGTGGTGGGCGTGGACCACCAGGTCCCCGGGGGTCAGGTCCGTATAGGACTGGAGCTTCTGTTGATTGCTGTCCCGCTTGGGCCGGGGCTTTTTACTCCGGCCGGACAGGGGCGTGGTCAGCTGCCCCTCCGTCAGCACCGCCAGCCGCCCCTCCGGATATTCGCACCCGGCGGAGAGAGCTCCCACGGCAATGAGCACCGTGCCCTTCTCCGGGGCCTTCTCCCCGGTCAGGTCCACGGCGGCGGGGATTTTCCGGTCCGCCAGCATCTGGCGAAGGTTCCTGGCCCGGACCTCGCCGCCGCACAGCACCATCACCCGATAGCCGGAGGTGAGATAGTGGGTCAGGTCCGTGCAGGCCAGCTCCAACGACCCGCCGTAGCTGGACAGCTGCTTGGCCGTCAGCTGGAGAAGGTCCCGGGGGGCCAGCAGCTGCCGGCCGGTGGTGAGGCTGTCCAGCTGCACCGTGGGGCGCTTTTCCAGCCGGGCCGCCAGCTCCTGCTCCGAGGCGGCGAAATCCGCCAGCTCCCCGGCCAGAAAGCCCGCCTCCATTCCGGCGGACACGTCCTCCTTCAGCTGCCACAGCCAGCCCCGCAGGGCCTCCGCCGTCCGGCCGCTTTCCTCCACGCATACCAGGGCGTTTTCGGGCAGATAGTCCAGGGCCGTGGTCTTTTCCGGATACACCGCCGCCAGGCACCGGTCCGGGCCGTTGGGGGCCATGCCCTGGCGCAGACGGGCGGCGTCGGCGGTCAGCAGCTCCCGCAGGGCCTGGGTGCCCTGCTTCCGGGCCAGGCGCTTCACCGCGGCCTCCAGCCGCAGGGCCGCCTGCTCCGCCTGGCCCTCCTGCCAGGCCGGCAGCACCTCCGCCGCCGGAAGCAGCAGGGCCTCCCGGCGGTTTTCCACCCGCCGCTGGGTGGCGGTGTCGAAAATGCCCAGGGAGTCGATCTCGTCGTCGAAAAATTCGCAGCGCACCGGCTGCTCCATCCCCGGGGAAAACACGTCCAGGATGCCGCCCCGCAGGGCGAACTGTCCCGGGCCCTCCACCTGGTCGCACCGGGTATATCCGGCTCCGGCCAGCCGCCGGGCCAGGTCCCCCAGGTCCCACCGCTGGCCCACGGCCAGGGTCAGGACCGTCCGCTCCAGCACCCGGGGCGGGATGCACCGCTGCACCAGGGCCTCCGGGGTGGTCACCACCACGGGGCTGCTTCCCAGGCGGTACAGGGCCGCCAGCCGCTGGTTTTCCCATTGGCGGCTGGCCTCCATGGGCCGCCACTGCAGCTCCCGGGCCGGCAGCACCAGCGGCTCCTCCCCGGTGAGCACCCGCAGGTCACCGGCCTGCCGCCGGGCCTCCCGCTCGTCGGGACACAGCACCACCAGCGGCCGCCGGGTTTCCAGATGCAGGGCCGCCTCCACCTGGGCCCGGTGCACCGGGCTTACGCCGGTGATCAGCACCGGGCTTACGCCGTTTTCTACGTCCTCTGTCAGCTGCCGCACCTCCGTCAGGCGCAGCAGCTCCTTCATCAGCGCCTTCACCGGGCACCTCCCTTCCTCCGCAGCGCGCTCGGGGGCGTATACGATGGTAGTATACGCCCCGAAGCTGTAACAGAACTTAAAATGGTCAATTGAACCGGTTCATGGCCCGGTCGATGCCCTCTGTGATCAGGGTCTTGGCCGCGTCGCCTGCCCGGTCCAGGGCGTCCTCCACCGCCGTCCGGTCCTCACCCATGGGCTTGCCCATGACCCAGTCCACCATGTCGTGCTCCCCGGGCCGGGGGGAGCCTACCCCCACCTTGATGCGGGGGAATCGGTCGGTGCCCAGGTGCTGGATGATATTCTTCAGGCCGTTGTGTCCTCCGGCGCTGCCGCCGCCCCGGATCCGCAGCTTCCCGGCAGGCAGGGACACGTCGTCGCTGATGACCAGCACATGGTCCGCCGGGATCTTATAAAACCGGGCCGCCTCGCCCACGGACTCGCCGGACAGGTTCATATAGGTCTGGGGCTTCATCACCAGCACCTGCTGGTCCCCCACCTTCCACTGGCCGGTCCAGGCCCGGAAGCGCAGCTTATTGAAGCGGAAGCCCTCCCGGTCCGCCAGACAATCCAGGGCCATAAAGCCCATGTTGTGCCGGGTGGCGGCATACTGGTTCCCGGGATTCCCCAGGCCCACCAGCATCCAGCTGATCCCGCCGCCGCTACGATGAAAAAACATAGCGTCACATCCCCCTGTATCGGAAAACTGCCGGTAAAAATAACCGGGCGAAAAAATCGCCCGGTTATTATATCACAAAAATACTCAGTTGAACAGCTTGGCAATGGAAATTTCCTGATAGATCCGCTCGATGGCCTCGCCGAACATGGGAGCCACGGACAGATACTTGATCTTGCTGCACCCGGCGCCCTGGGTCTCCGGAATGGTGTTCAGCAGGGCCAGCTCCGTGATGTTGCTGCCCTCCAGCCGCTCCAGAGCCGGGCCGGACAGCACGCCGTGGCTGGCGCAGGCATACACGTTCCTGGCGCCGCCCACCTCCACGATGGCCTTGGCGGCGTTGCACAGGGAACCGGCGGTATCCACCATGTCGTCAAACAGGATGCAGTCCTTGCCGGCCACGTCGCCGATGACGTTCATAACCTCGCACTGGTTGGCCTTCTGGCGGCGCTTATCCACGATGGCCAGGTTCATGTGCAGCTTCTGGGCGAAGGTCCGGGCCCGGGCCACGGAGCCCACATCGGGGGACACCACCACCATGTCCTCGGCCCGCTCGCCGAACTTCTTGGCGTAGTAGTCCACAAAGACGGGGTTGCCCAGCAGGTTGTCCACGGGGATGTCGAAGAAGCCCTGGATCTGGCTGGCGTGCAGGTCCATGGTCAGCACCCGGTCCGCGCCTGCGGCCACGATCATGTTGGCCACCAGCTTGGCGGAGATGGGATCGCGGCTCTTGGCCTTGCGGTCCTGGCGGGCATAGCCGAAATAGGGGATCACGGCGGTGATGCGCCCGGCGGAGGCCCGGCGGCAGGCGTCGATCATGATCAGCAGCTCCATGAGGCTGTCATTGACGGGCTTGCAGGTGGGGTTGATGAGAAACACGTCGCTGCCGCGGACGGTCTCGTACAGGGAGACGGACACCTCGCCGTCGGCGAAGGTCTTTACCTCGGACTCGCCCAGCTTGGTGCCGATGATCTGGCAGATCTCCTTTGCCAGAGCGGGATTGGAGTTACCGGTGAACACCTTGATGTCCTTGCCATGAGAAATCATTTCTTTACACACTCGCTTTCTATCTTACTCAAAAAAATCTCTCTTGGTACTGATCTATCTGAGACGGCTGACGCCGATACTCACTTGTTGACAACCTCACTTGTCCCTTTTCCACAGGCTGTGCAGGCGGTCGGCCCAGCCGGGCTTGTTGGTCTGCCGGGTCCGGGCGATGGCCAGCGCTCCATCGGGCACGTCGTCGGTAACGGTGGACCCGGCGGCGGTATAGGCCCGGTCCCCCACGGTGACCGGCGCGATGAGGTTGGTGTTGCAGCCCAGGAACACGTCGTCGCCGATGGTGCAGCGGAACTTTTTGTGGCCGTCGTAGTTGGTGGTAACGGTGCCGCAGCCGAAGTTCACCCGCTGGCCCACGTCGCTGTCGCCCACATAGGTCAGGTGGCTGATCTTGGTGCCGTCGCCGATGACGGAGTTCTTCACCTCCACAAAGTCCCCCACCCGGCAGTGGTCGCCGATGCGGCAGTTGGGCCGGACATAGGTGAAGGGCCCCACGGTGGTGTGGCTGCCGATGGTGCTCTCATTGACCTGCGAGGCATTGATGGTGGTGTCCTTTCCCACGATGCAGTCCCGCACCATGGAATTGGGGCCGATCTCGCAGCCCGCAGCGATGGCGGTGTGTCCCCGCAGGATGGTGCCCGGCAGCAGGGTCACGCCGGGAGCCACGGAGCAGCGAGGGTCCACATAGGTGTTGACGGGGTCCACCACGGTGACGCCGTTGGACGCCATGCGGCGCATCAGCAGCTCACGGGCAGCGGGCATGGCGGCGTTCAGCTCCGCCGCCGAAGAAAAGGCCCGGAACGCAGGAGGCTGCTCCCGGGGCTGCCACAGGGCGCGGACGCCCACGGCTTCCGCCGGGCAGTCGGTCAGGGACGTACCCTCCCGCAGCCGGGAGCGCAGCACCGCCGCATCGGCGGCGTATACGTTCCGGTCCTCCGGTCCGTAGACCGGTACCACAGGCCCGGGAACTACCATCACGTCCTCCTCGGCGGCAGAAAGCGCCGCCGGGACATCGTCGAAAAATTCTGCGTCGAAGCCCTGGAGCGCCTCCCGGGCCTCCTCCCGCCAGTTCTCCGGGCAGACAATAAAATACCGCTGCACGCCGCAGTCCATAAGCTCCTGCGCCGCCCAGGTCAGCACCGGGCAGAACAGAACAGGCTGCAGCATCAGCGGCTTATCCTGGGGGGCCAGAGCACCCTTCAGGTCGAAAATCGCAATTTCACAATTCACGGGAACCATCCCCCTTTCTATAATCCATCCCATTATATCATGCTCTGCGTGAAAATCCAGTATTTTTGCGTTTTTTTCTGGCAATAATTTTTCCGGTCTGCAAAATCTGCTGCAAAATCCGGAAATCCCATACAATTCACAGATGGTTTTTTGTCGTTTTAAGAAAAAATGCCCAAAATTTACAATTTCCGGTTGCATTCTTTAGGGAATTGCATTACAATAGGCTGGTCATGTCAGGCAAAGGCCGAAGGGAGGGACGGGAAAATGGTGCATATTGTTCTGGTTGAGCCGGAAATCCCCCAGAATTGCGGGAATATCGCCCGCACCTGTGCCGCCACCGGCTGCGACCTGCACCTGATCCGCCCTCTGGGCTTCGACATATCCGACCGGGCCGTGAAGCGGGCCGGACTGGACTACTGGCGCCTGGTGTCCGTGTATGACTACGAAAACCTGGAGGATTTCTTCCGGCGGCGCCCGGAGGCGGCGGAGGACCTGTGGCTGGCCACCACCAAGGCCCCCCAGGACTACTGCCAGGCCCGGTTCCGGGAGGGGTGCTGGCTGTTTTTCGGCAAGGAGACGGCGGGCCTGCCGGAGGCGTTCCGCCTGGCCCACTATGACCGCTGCATCCGCCTGCCCATGGTCTCCCCGGCCCGGAGTCTGAACCTCAGCAACTCCGTGGCAGTGCTGACCTATGAGGCGCTGCGCCAGCAGGGCTTCCCCGGCCTGCTGCACTGCGGCGAAATGGCCGATTGATCCCGCGTATTATTTTCATAAAGGAGCGACCGATATGAATTACAATAAGAAAACCATCATGGACGTGGACGTGGCAGGGAAGAAGATCCTGCTGCGCTGCGACTTCAACGTGCCCCAGGACAAGGAGACCCACGCCATCACCAGCGACAAGCGCATCGTGGCCAGCCTTCCCACCATCCGGTATCTGCTGGAGCGTGGGGCGGCGGTGATCGCCTGCTCCCACCTGGGCAAGCCCAAGGGCCAGTGGAAGGACAGCCTGACCCTCCGGCCGGTGGCGGAGCGTCTGAGCCAGCTGCTGGGCCAGGAGGTCATCTTCGCCCAGGACATCGTGGGCGAGGACGCCAAGGCCAAGGCGGCGGCCCTGCAGGGCGGCCAGATCATGCTGCTGGAGAACCTGCGCTTTGACCCCCGGGAGGAGAAGAACGACCCGGAGTTTGCCCGGGAGCTTGCCTCCATGGCGGAGCTGTACGTCTCCGACGCCTTCGGCACCGTGCACCGGGCCCACGCCTCCACCGCCGGTGTGGCAGCGTTCCTGCCTGCCGTGTCCGGCCTGCTGGTGGCCCGGGAGCTGGAGATCATGGGCGGCGCTCTGGAGAACCCCAAGCGCCCCTTCGTGGCGGTGCTGGGCGGAGCCAAGGTGTCCGACAAGATCGGCGTCATCAACAACCTGCTGGAAAAGGCCGACACCATCATCATCGGCGGCGGCATGGCCTACACCTTCGCCCGGGCCCAGGGCGGCTCCATCGGCAAGAGCCTGTGCGAGCCGGATAAGCTGGACTATGCCCTTCAGATGATCCAGAAGGCCAAGGACCGGGGCGTGCAGCTGCTGCTGCCCACCGACACCGTGGCCGCGGCGGAGTTCTCCGCCGACGCCGACAGCCTGGTGGTCCCCACCGACGCCATCCCCGACGACATGGAGGGCCTGGACATCGGCCCCGAGACCATCCGCACCTTCTGCGCCGCTGTCCGGGGCGCAGGCACCGTGGTGTGGAACGGCCCCATGGGCGTGTTCGAGTTTGAGAAGTTCGCCGCCGGCACCCGGGCCATGGCCCAGGCCCTGGCCGGCAGCGGGGCCATCACCATCGTGGGCGGCGGCGACAGCGCCGCGGCCGTGGAGCAGATGGGCTTCGCTGATCAGATCACCCACATTTCCACCGGCGGCGGCGCCTCCCTGGAGTTCCTGGAGGGCATCGAGCTGCCGGGCGTGGCCTGCCTGCTGGATAAATGACACCAAAGGGGAAACTTTTCACCCTTTTGAAATATAGATAAGAGGAGTAAGAATCGCTATGAACCGCAGATACCGCAAGACCATCATCGCCGGCAACTGGAAAATGAACATGACCGCCAGCGATACCAAGAAATTTGCCGACGACATCAAGGCCATCATGCCCCGCGCCAAGTGGTGCGACGTGGTGGTGTGCGTCCCCTTCGTGAATATCCCCGCCGCCCTGAAGGCCTTCAAGGACCTGCGCATCTCCGTGGGCGCGCAGAACATGTTCTATGAAAAGTCCGGTGCCTACACCGGCGAGGTTTCCGCCGACATGCTCAAGGACCTGGGCGTCAAATACGTCATCATCGGTCACTCCGAGCGCCGCCAGTATTTCGGCGAAACGGATTTCACCGTCAACAAGAAGGTCCTGGCCGCTCTGGAGGCCGGGCTGCATCCCATCATCTGCGTGGGTGAGAGCCTGGAGCAGCGGGAGCTGGGCATCACCATGGAGCTCATCGCCCTGCAGGTGAAGTCCGCCCTGGCCGGCGTCCCCGCCGAGAAGCTGCGCAAGTGCGTCATCGCCTATGAGCCCATCTGGGCCATCGGCACCGGCAAGACCGCCACCGCCGAGCAGGCCGCCGAGGTCTGCACCTCCATCCGCACCACCGTGCGGCATCTGTACGGGGCCCGCATCGCCCGCTCCATCACCATTCAGTACGGCGGCTCCATGAAGCCCGGCAACGCGGCGGAGCTGCTGGCCCAGCCCGATATCGACGGCGGCCTCATCGGCGGCGCTTCCCTGAAGCCTGCCGACTTTGTGGAGATCATCAACGCCGCCAACCAGGACTAAGCGAATCGACAGGAGGTTCCGCAATGAACAAGGCGCCTACTACCCTGATCATCATGGACGGCTTCGGCCTCACCGGCCCCGGCCCCGGCAATGCCGTGAGCCTGGCCCAGACGCCCCAGCTGGACCGGCTTTTCGCCGAATATGCCCACACCACCCTGTCCGCCAGCGGCCTGGACGTGGGTCTGCCCGCCGGGCAGATGGGCAACAGCGAGGTGGGCCACACCAACATCGGCGGCGGCCGGGTGGTGTTCCAGGATCTGCCCCGCATCTCCCGGGCCATCGACGACGGCAGCTTCTTTGAAAACGCCGCCTACAACAAGGCCATGGACGACTGCCTGGAAAAGGGCTCCAGCCTGCACCTGTACGGGCTTCTGTCCGACGGCGGCGTCCACTCCCACATCCAGCACCTGTATGCCCTGCTGCAAATGGCCAGGAACAAGGGCCTGACCCGGGTGTATGTCCACGCCTTTCTGGACGGCCGGGACGTGTCCCCCACCAGCGGTAAGGACTTCGTCTCCGCCTGCCGGGATAAGTGCCAGGCCCTGGGCGTGGGCAAAATCGCCACCGTCATGGGCCGGTATTACGCCATGGACCGGGACAACCGCTGGGAGCGGGTGCAGCTGGCCTATGACGCCATGGTCTACGGCGAGGGCATCCAGAATCCCGACCCGGTGGACGCCGTAGCCCAGTCCTATGCCAACGACGTCACCGACGAGTTTATGGAGCCCGTGGTCTGCGACCCGGAGGGCACCATTTCCGACAACGACAGCATCATTTTCTTCAACTACCGTCCCGACCGGGCCCGGGAGATCACCCGGGCCATTGTGGACCCGGATTTCGACGGCTTCCAGCGGGAGTACTTCCCCACCACCTACGTCTGCAACACCGAGTACGACGCCTCCATGCCCAACGTGCTGGTGGCCTGGCCCCGGATCCCGGTGAAAAACGGCCTGGGCGAGTACCTCAGCTCCATGGGCCTGACCCAGCTGCGCATCGCCGAAACGGAGAAGTACGCCCACGTCACCTTCTTCTTCAACGGCGGCGTGGAGAAGCAGTACCCCGGCGAGGACCGGGTGCTGGTGCCCTCCCCCAAGGTGGCCACCTACGACCTCCAGCCCGAGATGAGCGCCTATGAGGTGTGCGACAAGTGCATCGAGCGCATCAACTCCGGCGCGTATGACGTCATCATCCTGAACTTCGCCAACTGCGACATGGTGGGCCACACCGGCGTTCTCCAGGCGGCTGTCAAGGCCGTGGAGACGGTGGACACCTGCGTGGGCCGTGTGGTGGAGGCCACCCTGAAGATGGGCGGCATCGCCATGGTCACGGCGGACCACGGCAACGCCGAGGTCATGCTCCAGCCCGACGGCAGCCCCATGACCGCCCACACCACCAACCTGGTGCCCTTCATCCTCTGCGGCGCAGGCACCCAGCTGCGCCCGGGCCGCCTGGCGGACATCGCCCCCACCATTCTGGATGTGATGGGCCTGGCCACTCCCCAGGAAATGGACGGCAAGACTCTGATCGTCAAGTAAACAAGCGGCAATCCACACAGCAAAACCCCCGGCCACCGGCCGGGGGTTTTCTGCTTGTCAAAAAAACCTTTTCTGATACGATCACTCGCCGGACAGCGAGGTGAACAGCGCCTTCAGGGTGTCCTCGGAATAGACATAGGCGGTAATGCCGACGTGTGGGTTGCTCTGCATATCGGCCGCTGCCGCCAGGCTCTCCGCCAGCAGCTTATCCGTCCCCTTCACATTGTCGCTCAGCTCCGCCATCAGCCCGCGGTCCCGCAGCTGAGCGGCCGGCTGCCCCAGTGTCGCGGAGCCTGGATTATTCATCAGCTCCTCATAAGTCATCAGGCCGAAGCGGTCCACAAAGTAGCGGCTGCCGTCATCTGCGTTCGCCACGTACATCATGGTGATGAAGGAGCAAACATTCACATAGGCGCCCGGATATTGTATATATGCTTCGCCCCAGTCTGTCTGAGTTTGATCCAGAAACAGCAGCAGCTGGTTGCCATAGGTATATAGTGGGTAGTCCTCATAGGTTGATGAGGATGCACCGGACTGCATCAGTGTAAAATGGGCGGGGATATCGCCCTTGTAGCATTCCAACGCATCGGCTTCGTAATAGGTATAGGGGAACCCATCCGTATTTTCCCCCAGCCAGTTCCCTACCTGGACCAATGCCACAACGTCAGCCTCCTCAAAGGCCTCCGTCAGGGAATACGACCTGTTAAAGGAGGCATTCCCAGTAGCTTCCCCGATACGGACAGGAGGACGTACCACGCCGCCGCAAGCGGTCAGCAGCAGGAGCATGCCCGCCAGCAGAAAAGTGAAAATCCTGCGTTTCATCGTCTGGTTCTCCTTTCCTGTTCCCTGTGGTTTACTTCGTATGGTATGCTGTTTTCAGCATACCATACCCGCAGCGGTTCTGTCAATTGAAGTGGCCGTTTTTTGCATCTGACTAATTTTATGCGCGATTTTAAGTAAATTGCATTCTCTCCCAGCCGGGTCAGTACACGTTTCTTTCCGCCTGGAAACCGTTCCAGGCGGGGACCACCCGCACCACCGGCCAGGGCGCGGTGTCCCGGCTTGTCTCGGGAACATCCCGGGGCCGTCCCAGGGTCAGCGCAGCCAGCAGCAGCCCGCACAGGGCCAACCCCGCCGCCACGATCCAATGCTTTCTCTTGTGCATAGAATTCCTCCTTTTCCTCCTTGGGCCCGCCTTATATCAGGTCCCGGCGGATGCCCTCCGTGATCCGGTACATATCCTCCAGCGTGTTCATGCGCACGATCTGCTCCTTGTAATATCCCGCGTGGGGCACGCCCTTGAGATACCAGGCGTACTGCTTCCGGGCCTCCAGAATGGCGATGTGCTCCCCCTTGTCCTGGGCCGCCAGCTCGATCTGCCGCACGGCGGTGTCGCACCGCTGGGCCAGAGGCGGCAGCGGCGGGATGGGCTGCCCCTCCAGCGCCGCCTGGGCCTGCTGAAACAGCCAGGGATTGCCCAGACAGCCCCGGCCGATCATCACGGCATCGGCCCCGGTGAAGTGCAGGATCTTCACGGCGTCCTCCGCCGAAAACACGTCGCCGTTGGCCATCACCGGAATGGACACCGCCGCCTTCACCTGGCGGATGGTGACCCAGTCCGCCTGCCCGGCATACATCTGGGCCCGGGTGCGACCATGGACCGCCAGGGCCGACACCCCCGCCTGCTCCAGCATCTGCGCCAGCTCCACGGCGTTGATGCTGCCCTTGTCCCAGCCCCGGCGCATTTTCACCGTCACCGGCACCGGCGAGGCCTCCACCACCGCCTGGGCGATCCGGGCGGCCTTCTCCGGGTCCCGCATCAGGGCGCTGCCGTCGCCGTTGGAGACGATCTTCCCCACCGGGCAGCCCATGTTGATGTCGATCAGGTCCGCCCCGGATACCTCCGCCGCGATACACGCCGCCTCCGCCATGCACACGGGGTCGCTGCCGAAAATCTGGGCGCTGGCCGGGTGCTCCCCGGGGGACAGCTTCAGCAGGCCCCTGCTCTTTTTGTCCTGATAGCACAGGGCCTTGGCGCTGACCATCTCCGTGACCGTCAGGCCCGCCCCCAGCTCCCGGCAGATCAACCGGAAGGCCAGGTCCGTCACCCCCGCCATGGGGGCCAGCACCAGCTGCGAGGGCACCTCCACCGTTCCGATTTTCATCCCGCATCCCTCCCTTTTCGGGTATTTTTCGCCCAGTATATCACAGATTACTTCAAAAAGGAAGCCTTTCTTGCTTTTTCCCAGGTTTTATGCTACAATCTCGCCAATCTGATGATTATGGAGGTGTCTCTATGCCGATGAAATGTCCCTTCTGCGGGGAAGAAATGACCCCGGGCGTCATCCAGAGCCGGGACGGCGTATACTGGTCCCGGGAAGCCGGTGCTGTGGCTGCGCTGGCCGGGCTGAAGAAGGATGCCATCACGCTGGCGGATTCCGGTTCGTCCGTTTTCGGCGGCGCAGCTGCGGAAGCATTCAACTGCCCTCGCTGCAAAAAAATCATCCTGGACTACTCCGTTCGCCATCTCCCGCTATAAAATTCCAAATTTCCCCTTGCAAAACCCGAAAATTGGTGTTATCATACCCTACGTCAACAGGGGAGCTCGCCGGAGTGGGCTGAGAGTGGGCTGTCGTCGCCCAGACCCTTCAACCTGATTTGGATAATGCCAACGTAGGGACATACCGGCGCAGCGCACGAATAACGCATTGCGGATATGCCTTTTTTGGCATGTCCGCATTTTTTGCTGTAAGGAGTGTATTTCTATGCTGGGAATCTGCCTGGACAACGTGCGCAAGACCGTGCCGCTGGTCCACAACATCACCAATTATGTCACCGTCAACGACGTGGCCAACATTCTGCTGGCCTGCGGCGGCAGTCCCATTATGTCCGACGAGCCGGAGGACGTGGAGGACATCACCTCCATCTGCGGCGGCCTGAACATCAACATCGGCACCCTGAACCAGCGGAGCATCCAGGGGATGCTCCGGGCCGGGAAGAAGGCGGCGCAGCTGCACCATGTGCTGCTGCTGGACCCCGTGGGAGCCGGTGCCTCCGCCCTGCGCACCAACACCGCCGTGGACCTGATGGAGCAGCTGCCCTTCACCGTGATCCGGGGCAACATCTCCGAGATCAAGACCCTGGCCCTGGGCAGCGGCAAAACCCGTGGCGTGGACGCCGATGTGTCCGACGCCGTATCCGACGAGAATCTGGATTCCGCCGTGGCCTTTGTCAAGGACTTCGCCCAGCGCAGCCATGCCATCGTGGCCGTCACCGGGGCCATCGACCTGGTCAGCGACGGCCAGCGCTGCTTTGTCATCCGCAACGGCCGGCCGGAGATGGGTAAAATCACCGGCACCGGCTGCCAGCTGTCCGGCATGATGACCGCCTTTGTGGTGGCCAATCCGGATCGCCGCCTGGAGGCCGCCGCCGCTGCCGTGTGCGCCATGGGCCTGGCCGGTGAGACCGGCTGGAGCCGCATGGCCCCGGGGGACGGCAACTCCACCTACCGCAACCGCATCATCGACGCCATCTACAACATGGACGGTGCCGCGCTGGACAAGGGGGCCAAGTATGAAGTGCGCTGAGCAGGACCTGCTGCTGTACGCCGTAACGGACCGCCACTGGCTCAATGGCCGCAGCCTCCGGGACGTGGTGGAGGAGAGCCTCCGGGGCGGCGTCACCATGCTGCAGCTGCGGGAAAAGTCCCTGGCAGAGCCCGCCTTCCTGGCGGAGGCCCGGGAGCTGCAGGCCCTGTGCCGGGATTATCACGTTCCCTTCATCGTCAACGACAACGTGGACATCGCCCTGGCCATGGACGCCGACGGCGTCCACGTGGGCCAGAGCGACATGGAGGCCCTGGACGTCCGCCGGAAGCTGGGTCCGGACAAGATCATCGGCGTATCCGCCCAGACGGTGGAGCAGGCCCTGCTGGCGGAAAAGCACGGGGCCGACTATCTGGGGGTGGGGGCGGTGTTCCCCACCGGCTCCAAAGACGACGCCGACGACGTGTCCTACGACACCCTGCAGGCCATCTGCCGGGCCGTGTCCATCCCCGTGGTGGCCATCGGCGGCATCAGCCTCGGCAATGTGTCTCAGCTTTCCGGCAGCGGCATCTGCGGCATCGCCGTTATCAGCGCCATCTACGGCGCGGCGGACATCCGCCGGGCGAGCCTTGACCTGAAGGCCGCCACGGAGGAGATGCTGCGCTCATGATCCGCGCCGCCATATTCGACCTGGACGGCGTGGTGCTGGACTCCATGTCCATCTGGAGGGACCTGGGAGCCCGGTATCTGCTGCACCGGGGGCTGACGCCGGAGCCGGGCCTGGGGGAGCTTCTGTTCTCCATGAGCATGGAGCAGGGGGCGGACTATCTCCGGACCCACTATCCCCTGCCGGAGAGTGCCGACGTTCTGGCGGACCTCTCCGCCATGCTGCGGGACTTTTATTACAACGAGGTCCCGGAAAAGGACGGAGCCCACGAGGCCCTGGCGTTTTTACAGGACCGGGGCGTAGCCGTCACCGCCGCCACCTCCAGTCCCCGGACCCATGTGACCCGGGCTCTGGAGCGGCTGGGCCTTCTGCCGTATTTCCGGGCCATTTACACCACCGGCGAGCTGGGCGTCAGCAAGCACAGGCCGGATATCTATCACCTGGCGGCCCAGGGCGTGCCGCCCCGGCAGTGCCTGGTGGCGGAGGACTCCCTCTATGCCCTGCAAACCGCCGCCGCAGCGGGCTATCGCACCGTGGGCATTTTCGATGCCAACGGCGAGGCGGATCAGCAGGGTCTGCGGAATGCGGCGGAGGTATATCTCACCTCCCTGGCCCGGCTCCCCGCCCACTGGGAGCGGCTGAATAACGAAAACTGAATCAAAATGTGTTCCTTCGCGGTGCATTGGGGGCACCACCTTGCATCGCGTTATAAAACTGTGCTGTGTTTACATCGAAAGGAGAAATGAGCATGAAAACAGCATTGACCATTGCCGGAAGCGATTCCAGCGGAGGCGCCGGGATTCAGGCCGATATCAAAACCATGACCGCCAACGGCGTATTCGCCACCTGCGCGGTCACGGCCCTGACGGCCCAGAACACCACCGGCGTCACAGACATCCTGGAGTCCACCCCCCATTTCCTGGCGGAGCAGCTGGACGCCGTATTCACGGATATCGTCCCCGACGCGGTGAAGATCGGCATGGTCTCCTCTGCGGCGCTGATTGCCGTCATCGCGGAAAAGCTCCGGCAGTACGGCGCGGAGCGGGTAGTGGTGGACCCCGTCATGGTGGCCACCTCCGGCGCAAAGCTCCTGCGGGACGACGCCATCCACGCCCTGACCTCTCAGCTGCTGCCTCTGGCCACGGTACTGACGCCCAACATTCCCGAGGCAGAGATCCTCTCCGGCCTCACCATCACCGACGCCGCCGGCATGGAGGCCGCCGCCCGGACCATCAGCCAGCGCTATGGCTGCGCCGTGCTGTGCAAGGGCGGTCACCAGATCAACGACGCCGACGACCTGCTGTGGCGGGACGGCAGCGGCAAGTGGTTCCGGGGCCGGCGCATCCCCAACCCCAACACCCACGGCACCGGCTGCACCCTGTCCAGCGCCATCGCCGCCAACCTGGCCAAGGGCTATGACCTGGACCGGTCCGTGGAGCGGGCCAAGGCGTATATCTCCGGGGCCCTGGCCGCCATGCTGGACCTGGGCCGCGGCTCCGGCCCCATGAACCACATGTTTGACCTGAAGGGAGGGTTCGCGGAATGAAAAAGACCTCCACCTTTCAGAACGCCCTGATCTGGTTCGGGGCAGGCGTCTCCCTGGCGGAGATCCTTACCGGCACCGCCTTCGCCCCTCTGGGCATGGGCAAGGGCCTGCTGGCCATCCTCATCGGCCACGTCATCGGCTGCGGCATGATGCTGCTGGCGGGCCTCATCGGCGGCCGCACCGGCCGCAGCGCCATGGAGACCGTGAAAATGAGCTTCGGCCAGAAGGGCGGCCTGCTGTTCGCCCTGCTGAACGTGCTGCAATTGGTGGGCTGGACCGCCATCATGATCTATGACGGCGCCCTGGCCATCGGCGGCATTTTCGATGTTGGCCGCTGGGTGTGGTGCCTGGTCATCGGCGGGCTCATCATCCTGTGGATCGTGGTGGGCGTCACCGACCTGGGCTGGATCAACAAGATCACCATGGCCGCCCTGTTTGTGCTGACCCTGGTGCTGTGCAAGGTGATCTTCTTCTCCGGCAGCGCCATGGCCGCCCCCAGCGGCGAGGGCCTGACCTTCGGCGCGGCGGTGGAGCTGGCGGTGGCCATGCCCCTGTCCTGGCTGCCCCTGATCAGCGACTATACCCGCCAGGCCCAGAAGCCCGTCCGGGCCACCGTGGCCAGCGTGGTCACCTATGGCCTGGTGTCCTGCTGGATGTACGTCATCGGCATGGGCGCGGCCATCTTCACCGGCGAGTATGACATCGCCGTCATCATGGTGAAGGCCGGTCTGGGCATCGCCGCCCTGGTGATCCTGGTGTTCTCCACCGTCACCACCACCTTCCTGGACGCCTGGTCCGCCGGCATCTCCGCCGAGTCCCTGTCCGGGAAGCTCAGCGGCAAAACCGTGGCCATCGTCACCACCCTGGTGGGCGTGGCCGGGGCCATCCTGTTCCCCATGGACGATATCACCAACTTCCTGTACCTGATCGGCTCCGTGTTCGCCCCCATGATCGCCGTCCAGATCGCCGACCACTTCCTTCTGCGCCGGGACCGCTTCGCCGTGGCCGCCGACGCCCGGAACCTGGTGATCTGGCTGATCGGCTTCGTGGCCTATCGCCTGCTGATGGGTGTGGACACCCCCGTGGGCTACACCCTGCCGGACATGGTGCTGACCATCCTTCTGTGCGTCATCGCGGAGAAGCTGAAGCCCTCCGCCAGGCAGTCATAACACCCTTTTCCCCCAGCGCAAAAGCAGGAGACGCCGCCCGGGTGGGCGGCGTCTCCTGCGTTTTTCTATCAATAGTTCTCCGCGTGAATTTCGAAATAGCTCTGGGGATGGTTACAGGTGGGGCAGACCTCCGGGGCCTTCTCCCCTACCACGATGTGGCCGCAGTTGCGGCACTCCCACACCTTCACCTGGCTCTTGGCAAACACCTCCGCCATCTCCACGTTGCGCAGCAGCGCCCGATAGCGCTCCTCATGGTGCTTCTCAATGGCCCCCACCAGGCGGAACCGCTGGGCCAGCTCGTGGAAGCCCTCCTCATCGGCGGTTTTGGCGAAGCCCTCATACATGTCCGTCCACTCATAGTTTTCACCCTCGGCGGCGGACAGCAGGTTCTCGGCGGTGGAGCCGATGCCCTCCAGCTCCTTGAACCACAGCTTGGCGTGCTCCTTCTCGTTTTCCGCCGTTTTCAGAAACAGGGCTGCGATCTGCTCAAAGCCGTCCTTTTTAGCCTTGGAGGCGAAGTAGGTGTACTTGTTCCGGGCCTCGGATTCCCCGGCAAAGGCCGCCATCAGGTTCTTCTCCGTCTGGGTCCCGGCGTATTTGGTGGTTTTGTTCATATTTGTTTCCTTCCCTTTCGTTTTGCTCTTCTTATTATATGGATGTTTTCCCGCCGCATTCCGGGCACACGCCACGAAACAGCAGGTCGTATCCGCTGACCGCGAAGCCGTGGGTATCCCCCAGCAGCTTCTCCAGCTGCGGCGGCTGCCGCAGCTCCACGTCGAAAACCCGGCCGCAGCGCAGGCATCCGGCGTGATAGTGGGCGTCGCACCGGTGATCGAAGTGATCCGCCCCGTCTGTGGTGTTGATTTTCAGCAGCAGGCCGCTTTCCGCCAGCTGCCGCAGATTGCGGTAAACCGTGGCCCGGCTGACGCTGGGGTGCTCCGCCGCCACCTGCCGGTATACCTCCTCCGCCGTTGGGTGCGCGTGCAGCCTCCGCACCGCCTCCAGTGTCATGGCCCGCTGGACCGTGTTTCGGTAGATCATTTTCTCACCTCTTAATAGGATTATATGTCAATTAAGATGGATTGTCAACAACCATTTTAGCTGGTGCACCCGTCATAGAGGCGTGGGCTCTCCCCGGCCCGCTGTGAGCAGCGGGCCCTACGGACTTGGCTCTCCCTCGGGGAGAGCTGTCACCGAAGGTGACTGAAAGGGTCTGTAGGGCGGGGCCCATGTGCCCCGCCCGATTATCGGCAATCTCCTTGCCGTGTCATTGCGAGCCAGCCGCAGGCTGGCGCGGCAATCCGTATCCTCATCCCCCGGCCCGCTGAGGGCAGCGGGCCCTACAGGGCGCTTCGGTGATTTCTCTGTGCCGCAGCCCGAGCTCCTATTGGTCAAGTCTGCCCTCTTTGCCGCGCAATTCACCAGACATGCCCGATATACGACAAAAAAGGAGAGGCACTTAGATGGGTGTTCATAAAACAGTCAATGGAGCGTATCGATACAGATACGCTCCATTTCTCATATCAACATACTATGTAATGGGGTGCAGCCCCTTGGCTCTCCCTTTGGGAGAGCTGTCACCGTAGGTGACTGAGAGGGTCTTGCAGCCTTTTTCGAATGATAAGATCAATTTGTGTGCACACACCACGAAAATCCCTGTCGATATCCCGGTTGGAGAATCGCAGAATCTCCAACCCAAGAGACATCAGGAATTGAGAACGTTCCGCATCATAAGCAAGCCCCTGAGGTTCATAATGCTGAGAGCCATCCAATTCAATGACCAGTCTGGCCGAAGCACAGTAAAAGTCCACGATGAATCTGCCGATAATCCGCTGTTTATAAATTTTTACTGGATATTTGTGGAGAAAAAGGTACCAGAGCTTACGCTCATGGGGTGTCATCTCCCTGCGAAGCCGTCGGGCATTTTCTAATTGGGTGTTGTCTTTTGGTATGGTCATTGTTTACCCTCTCCGTCCTCGCTACGCTCGGCCACCTCTCCCAAAGGGAGAGGCAAGGGATGCTCGCACGGCACACCGAAAGGTGTATAGAAGTGCGCCCTTTATCAGTTCGGCAAATTGGAGTTTACTGCTCGATACGGTAGTATTTGAATGTTTCATCTTCTCCAACAAAGCGAAAGCCTACCTTTTCCAGCACATGCTGACTCCGGGTATTTTTCCTGATGGTATCTGCGTTTACCGCAGCCATTCCCAACTCGTCAAAGGCGGTTTTTACCGCCAAACGTTCTGCCTGCGTTCCGTATCCCCTTCCCTTCACTGCGTCGTTTTGCATATGGATACTCAGGGAACATTCTTTTTTATCATGGTCGATCTGCTTCAATTGCAATTCCCCGATCACCTTATCTCCAAGCATGATCGCAAACAGTCTGCGTGAAGCATCCTGCCCCTTCATATCAAAATATCGATTTACCGCAGCTTCGTCATATACATAGGGCTGAAACAGGTGCATATCCATATAGATAGACGCATCATTCGTCCAATGCTTGTACAGTTCGTGACATAGTTCTCGCGTCATCGCCTTTAACTGAATTGTTGGCATGTTAGACCTTACCCACCTTATTATTCCGACTTATTGATTTGTTTAATTCTATCATCTGGCTTTAATATATGCAAGAACAAGCCCAGCAGACATTACTGCCGGGACTGAAACTGTCTTACGACCACCCGCACTTGCCTCTCCTTTTCTTATGCTCACGTCACTTCCACTGGAAAGTCGCCATGCCATAGACATAGATGAACAGGATGGCCGCCGGGACCACATACCGGAACAGCGGCTTCATCCACGGGCGGACCTTCAGGCCCCGGCCGGCGTTGGCCTCCAGCAGGAAGCTGTCCCATCCCCAGCCGAACTTGTTGCAGCAGAACAGGGCAAGCACCAGGGATCCCAGGGGCAGAATATTGTTGGACACCAGGAAATCCCACAGGTCCAACCAGGCGGTGCCCTCTGCAAAGGGCTGGAAATGCAGCACACTGTAACCCAGGGCCGTGGTCAGCGCCACCAGGAAGATGCCCCCGCCGCAGACCAGGCACCCCACCGGGCGGCTCCAGCCGGTAAAATCCCGCACCATGGCCAGTATCTCCTCGCACACCGCCAGCACCGTGGACAGGGCCGCGAACACCATAAACAGGAAAAACAGGGTTCCCCACCAGCGTCCGCCCTCCATGTGGTTGAACACGGTGGCCATGGTGTCAAACAGCAGGCTTGGCCCGGCGTTTACCTCCACGCCATAGGTGAAGCAGGCCGGGAACATGATCAGTCCCGCCACCACCGCCACAAAGGTGTCCAGCACGATGATGTGCACCGACTCCCCCATCAGGGAGCGCTCTTTTCCGATGTAGCTGCCGAAAATAGCCATGGCACCCATGCCCACGGATAGGGTGAAGAAGGCCTGGTTCATGGCCCCCACCACCACGCTGCCGTTGATTTTGGACAGGTCCGGCACCAGATAGAACCGCAGGCCCTCCGCCGCGCCGGACAGGGTGAAGCTATGCACCGCCAGCACCAGCATCAGCACCAGAAGCAGCATCATCATATATTTGGTGACCCGCTCCAGGCCGCCCTGCAGCCCGAAGCACAGGATTCCGAAGGCCAGCACCACCGTCACCGCCAGATAGGTCACGTTAACCCCCGGGTTTGTAATCATGGACGAAAATCCCAGATCCTGGATATTTCCCGTCAGAAACCGCACAAAATAATACACGATCCACCCGGTGACCACCGTGTAAAACGCCATCAGGGCCACGCTCCCAAAGAATGAAACATACCCATGAATGTGCCATTTCTGGCCCTTTTTCTCCAGTTTTTGATACATTTTGATGGGGCTCGCCTGTGACGCCCGGCCCACGCTGAACTCCATAATCATGATCGGCAGGCCCAAAATCACCAGGCAGAAAAAATAGAGCAAAACGAAGCCGCCGCCACCGTATTGGCCGCACATCCAGGGAAATTTCCAGACATTTCCGCAGCCAATGGCGCACCCGGCGGACAGCAGGATGAAGCCCAGGCGGGACCCCAGCTTTTCGCGTTCCATGATTCTTCTCCTTTTTGTATAAATATTTGATTTGAAGCTGTGTTATTGTATCAAATATTTATTATTTCGTCAAGGAATGATTATTATTTCACAATTCAGGTTTTTCGAGATAGCCGGAGCGGAGGAGGGACTCTATAAAGCGCTCAAAGGAGGGCGCAATGACTTCTTCCGGCGTTTCGTATAATTTTATAGCATCTTTTATAATTTCTTCTGTAGATAATCCATCAATAATTTTTGAAAAAAAGTATGCACCGGTGGAATTGATCCCCTCGACATACGGGACGCGGCCGCGGGCGGGGCCGGTGGCCACCAGGAAATCTTCATCGCAGATTTTCGTAAGAATTACGCCGGGAATAACGGTATATTTCATAATAAATCACCATTTTTTAGAACTATTTTGCATTTATATGCAATCAATGGGAAGCGGAGGATTCCAGATAGGTTTCCAGAGTTTTCCGGCACAATTTGGCAGATTCGATATCGCCGCGGTTTTTCAGGAGCCAAACCGGTGTTTTCAGCATTATTTCTGCGATACGACAGGCGGTTTTTGCTTCCTGTTCGGTATTGCAGTCAAACAAGAACTGAGAAAAGACTTTTCCGGCGGATTCGTGGACGGTTAATCGTCTGATTTCGTTGGATTTGGACTGTTCCAAGATAATAATCCCGCCTAATTTAGCGGTCAGGCGCTGAGACATGTTCTCTTTGCCTGTCCAGGGAGAAGAAGTGACGAATGCTTCGTCATTTTCTATATATACAATGGGTTTATCCCCATTTATGATCTGAATTTCATCGGGACAGAGGAGTTTCCAGAGACAATAGTGGGTGGACTTGCCGGTGCCGCTGGGGGCGGTGACCAGCCAGGCCAGGTCCTTCCAGATAAAGGAAACCGCGTGGAACACGATGCGGTTGAAAACCGTGATGGCAGAGGAGATGGCGGGACAGAGTTCCATATATTCCACATAATATGCGGCGGAATCCGGCGGGAAGCTGTCTGAAGCCGCCGGGGGGAAATTTCCACGGCGGGAATGTCCCGGTCATTGGCGGGACAAGGCGGGACAAGGCGGGATGTCCCGGTATTTTTTTCCAGGTAGGGCAAAAAATACGGATAGTATTCATCATATTGGGTGGTGACGTCCACAGGGACGCCAGCCAGGTTGAGACGAAATTTCATAAGCGTTATTTTTGGGGTTTGGGTGGTTGGTGGGGGCGGACAGAGGCGTCCGCCCCTACGGGTGCATACCATTTCGCATTGGTGTATTCAAATTTGCAGCATTGCCCCGCCCCTACGTTACGGCGAACGTTTCATACTTCCATATTATTTAGCGCGGCCTGCTCTCTTGTCTGGCAGGTGAAGAGGATGATCTGGCGCGTTTTTGCCTCCTCGCGTAAAAGGGCGAGGGCACTTTTCATACGCCGGTCGTCAAAGCGCACCAGCGCGTCGTCGAGGATGAGCGGCGTATCCTCGCCAAGCGCCAGA
>ENA-UESH01000154-UESH01000154.1-human-gut-metagenome-genome-assembly--contig:-NODE-154-length-69041-cov-20.215156_pt1 | contig 69041 bp, 58 predicted proteins | sample MGYA00243001_ERZ508002 | MGnify/ENA primary metagenome ERZ508002 (study PRJEB26167, sample SAMN06115447) | human gut metagenome | host: Homo sapiens | place: China:Anhui | collected 2015-08-07... | reverse complement strand
TAGACGTACTTCAAACGAGAATTTGACAAAAAGCGCGAAAATAGCGGCGTTTTGGCAAGGTTCGTTTTATTCTTGGCCGGCATGTCGTTTAACGATTATCGACACCGCTATTGTATGACGTTTCAAAATAAAAGTTAAACACAAATATGCCGTCATTGTTGAGATTTCAACAATGTTGTAAAAATTGTTAAAATACAACTTAAAAAATGCCGCAATACGAGCTTAAAAGAAATAAAAAGGAATACGATGAAAGCGCAAAACCTTAACAACTCGTCTTTCAAAACGAGAAAACTGATCAGAAAAACTTTCGCCGAAATGCTATCGGAAAAAAAGGAAATGAGCAAGATTTCCGTAAGCGAACTCGCAAAGCGCGCCGATATTAATCGCGGCACTTTTTATTCGCATTACGACGACATCTACGCCGTTGCCGAAGATTACGAAAACGAACTGCTCGCGAAATTCTTCGACAACGCCACTCTGCTTTCGGCAGACGATTTCCCGAAATTCCTCAACTCGCTGTTCGACTATATCAAAGCAAACAGAAACGAATATATGCTCCTGTGCAAATCCGACGATATAATGTTCGTCGCAAAACGGCTTATCGCTCTGGCGTCGAATAAATGTCTGGAAATATGTTACAGCGACAAACGGCTTAAAGATAAATCGTTTTTGTCGACGGAAATAAACATTTTCATCGAAGGGCTTATAATGGAATATATAAAGTACTGCCGCGGATTGTCCGCCGTAACGCCCGAAGAACTACACGATTTTACGCTGGAATGGGCAGAGAGATTCGTCGAAAGACGATTTTCGCTATAATAAAATTAAACGAGGCGACTGCCGAAAAGCAGTCGCCTCGTTTAATGCGAGTCGGATTGTAAGCCGCGTTCTGTCATTTAATACGGTTATCTATCTAGATCCGTCGTTGCCGACGGACTCGAGCGACGTTTTGCGGACGACCTTCGCACGGCGCGTTTTTTAAGGTCGCCCCTATCTTGCTCCGGATGGGGTTTACACAGCGCGACGCGTCTCCGTGTCGCCGGTGAGCTCTTACCTCGCCTTTTCATCCTTACCCGTTATAAAACGGGCGGTAATTTTCTGTTGCACTTTCCTTGAAGTCGCCTTCACCGTCCGTTAGGCGGCATCCTGCCGTGAGGAGCGCGGACTTTCCTCGTGGGATTTCTCCCCCGCAACCGTACGTCCGGCTCGCTTTGCTATTTTACTATTTTTTATCGCCGTAGTCAAGGATTTCAAAAAGTTTTCATTTATTTATTTGACTTTTGTTACATGTGTATAGTATAATGCAACCGAACAACCCGTACAAGGAGTATAAAATGACTGCAAGCGATAAAAAAATCGACAAACGCACGATAAAGACGAAAAGAGCGATAAAAACGGCGTTTACGTTGCTGATCACCGAAAAGGAACTGGACCGCATCACCATAAAAGACGTTGCAGAAAAAGCGGGCATTACGCGCAAAACTTTTTACTATTATTATAACGGCATATGGCAGGTCGTGGAAGAATCTGAAAACGAACTGCTTGCCGCGGTCGAAACAAGCCTCGAAGACATACCTGTAACCGACCTTTCCGACTTTGCGCGGAGAATTTTCGCGAAACTCGGCATGTCGATCGACGAAAACTCGGAATTTTACTACAAACTGTTCCGTTCCTGCAAAAACATCGAATTTTTCGATAAAATCGCCGACCTTGTACGCGGAGAAATCAAAAAGACGGTCGCAAGGCACTTTTCTCTGCCCGCAGACAAGTTGGACATCCTTATAAATTATACCGCGTCGGGTCTTACGGACGCATATCGCCGCTGGCTTTTGGACGGCAGAAAAATGCCCGCCGAAAAACTTTACGACTACCTCGAAATACTTCTACTTTCGGGGCTTAACGGATATTGCAAAGATTAAAAAACTCCGCGAACGCTTCAAGCGATCGCGGAGTTCTCTTCTTCGGTTTCGGGAATTTCTTCCGTAACCGTCTTCTTTACGACTTTTGTATTTTCAAAGTGTCTTGCCATATATCGGTCGTCGAACACTTTATCGATTACCCTTATAAATCCGTTCTTTGCGGGAACGCCGTTATTTCTGCGCTGATAACGCATAACGACGAACGTCGTGAACGCGAGGTCGCACGCGCAATAGCAGATCATGACTATAAGCACGATATGATATATCTTCGCGCTCGCGGCATCGGCAAGAAACAGCGGTTCTACGACATAATTCATAAGCGGCAGATACACGCCGTACAGCACAAGCAGACTCAAAGCACCCCACACGGCTATCGGCAACAAACCCGTTCTGCCGTTTATGTTGAACTTCATATAATGATAATCCCATGTGCGCGTATGCAGAAGTTTCTCCTCGAAAAACGAAAGAATGTATTCGACGATTCCGCCGAGCAACGCGCCGCTCAGCATCACCGCCCACCAATATTTCGCCAGCCATATGGTGCTTGCGCATATCGCGACCGCGCCTATACCGTAAACGAAGTTGAAAGGCGTGGTTATCGAACCGTTTGAAAACACGAATTTATGCCTGCGGAACAGGAACATTATCGTTTCGTATATATTGCCCGCCAACGCGCTGACGAGGTACATAAATATTAAATTGTATCCGCCGTCAAGTTTGTCCATATCATCATTTTAGCATATTAAACCGAATTTTGCACGGGTTTTAACGCGCGCAAGCCTATGGCTTAATACAGATTATATATATTTTTATATCCTAATGTGTAATTATTTATTTAATCAGGTCTTTAACGACCTCGCCGGCGATTATAAGCCCGACCACCGACGGAACGAACGCCAGCGACGCTGGTACGTCTTTGCGAGGTTTGCCTTCGGGTGATTTCAGCGTGAAGTCACCTTTTTTTTCGGCTGGTTCTTCTTCCGAATACACGACTTTAAGGTGTTTGATCCCGCGTTTTTTACATTCCCTGCGCATGACCTTTGCAAGCGGACATATCGACGTTTTATATATGTCGGCGACTCTGAATTTCGTCGGGTCGGTCTTGTTTCCCGCCCCCATCGCGGATATTATCGGCGTACCCGATTTCCCCGCGTTTACTGTCAGCGCGAGTTTTCCGCTTACCGTGTCTATGGCGTCGACTATATAATCGTAAAGCGTGAAATCGAACATATTTTCGGTTTCGGGCAGATAGAAAGTCTTATATTTCGTAACTTTGCAATCGGGGTTTATGGCGAGAATTCGTTTTTCTTCTTCGTCGACCTTAAACGCCCCGATGTTTTCGCTTGTGGCGATTATCTGACGATTGATATTGGTTTCGTCTATCTTGTCGTGGTCGATTATATCTATCGCGCCCACGCCCGAACGCACAAGCCCTTCGACGACGTAACCGCCGACCCCGCCGACGCCGAACACCGCGACGCGCGACGCGGCGAGTTTTTTCATCGCCTCTTCGCCGAGTATCAGTTCGGTTCTCTGAAAACGTTTATTCATAAATCGATTTACCTGAATTTATACGCTCATATGAGCAGACAAAGCGTTCCGACAATCGTCATCAGAAAGCCCATGAACGATTTGAGCGTGAGTTTTTCTTTGAACACGATATACGAAAACACTACCGTAACGACTATCGACAACTTATCTATCGGCGCGACCACGCTCACCTCGCCGAGTTGCAGAGCCTTGTAATAGCAAATCCAGCTTGCGCCCGTAAGTATACCCGAAATTACGATGAATATCAATTCGTTTTTCGGAGTCTCTTTGATTTTGCCTGTCTTGCCCGTCGCGAATACCGTGAGCCACGCCATCACCAGTACGACCGCCGTTCTTATCGCGGTTGCGACTGTGGAATCGGTTTTTTTTATGCCGCATTTGGCGGTTATAGAGGTAAGTCCCGAAAACAAAGCAGAACCGAAAGCAAGCAGAATCCACATATTATCTCAAATTCTGAAACACTTTTTAAGATCTTTGAATTTACCAAGAACCATCAGCGTCTGAGCGTCTTTGAGTTTGTCGCTCGCGCTGATCGCGGGGTCCATTTTGCCGTTTTCTTTAACGCCCAATACGTTTATGCCGTATTTTTTGCGAACGTCGAGTTCGCCAAGCGTCTTGCCTTTCCATTCGTCGGGAATGGCGACTTCGAATATCGAATAATCGCCGTCGATTTCGATATACCCCGTAATGTGATCGGAAGTATAGCGGATAGCCGTCCAGTCGGCAAGTTGCTTTTCGGGGTAAACGACTTCGTCCGCGCCGATTTTCTTAAGGAGTTTTTCCTGCAAATCGCCGCTAGCCCTCGATACGACGAGTTTCGCACCGAGTTCTTTTAACTGCGAAGTTATTTCGAGCGAACTCTGGAAATCGTTGCCGATGGCAACTACGCATACGTCGAAGTTCTTTACGCCTATGCTTTTAAGCAGGTCGAGATCGGTCGCGTCGCCGATCTGTGCGTCGGTGACGACGGGTAACGCCGTATTTACGCGTTTTTCCGATTTGTCTATCGCCAGAACGTCATGCCCCAGATCGTGAAGTTTAAGGGCTACGTTATAGCCGAATCTGCCTAAGCCTATAAGTAAAACGGATTTCATATTTTAATTTTCATCTCCGATTTTGGTCTGAATTGTTTTAATGTTCTCTGCGGATATTCGCCCCGCCGTGAGTACGCCCCGATAAAACGGAATCGACCGTAAACGCATTTTGTTCGGGGTGCCGTTTTCACCATGATTTTGAGGAAACACGCGCCGAAAGAAAAAGGCTCGGCTTGCGGGCAAGGGTCCGACAGACCTTTCCGGTCGTCGGAGTCTTGAACGCAAGACAGTAAACGCATTTCTTTCGGATGCGTGATTTCTCAAAAAGCGTCTTTCTCCTTATTCCCCCACTTTCGGGATATAAATTTCAACCGAATCGAAAGCGGAGTCACCTTTTCAAGGCAATAAACGAATTTGTTGAATGCACCGGGAATAACTTTGAGTTTGTTTTTGTCCAACGCCTTCAATGCTTTACGGACGACGAACGACGCGGGTTTCGATGACAGTTTACCCGTAACGCCCTGCACTTTTATATCGTTTATTATGTCCGGGCGCGTCGGAATTCCGCCGGGAATAAGCGTAGTGATTTTAGCGTCTTTCACCTCATAACGCAATGCGGTGAAAAAGTTCGCCAGAAACGCTTTCGACGCCGAATACACCGCAAAATACGGCATAGGCGTAGTTCCGCTCATGCTGCCGACGGTAAGAATTTTCAGGTCTTCGGCGCGGCGGTCCAGAACGTACCGCGTAACCGACAGCGTCGATTCTACGTTGACCCTTATCTGAAACACGAGTTTTTCCTGCGTGTACTTTATAAAGGCTTTCTGCGTATCGACACCGGCGACGTTCATAAGCCCCGAGAACTTCATTCCTTTTTCGTCGGCGTAACGGAAGAGTTTTTTTCTGTCCTCTGCGTCGGTCGCGTCGGCGGCGAACACTTCTATATTCGCGTCGGGGTTTATTTTAAGAAGTTCGCATTTAAGCGCGTTTAACTTTTCGCCGTTTCTGCCCGTCAGAAAAAGATTGTCTGTCACGACGAGTTGACGGCAGAATTCTCCTCCGAGACCGCCGGTCGCGCCGGTTATCAACGTATAGTTCATATGTCAGGACTTCTTTTCGAGTTTGTGTTTACCGTTTTCGTCGACGACGTAAGTATTATCGAGTTGCGCGCGCAGATTGCCTGTCACGCTGTCGATATACTCTTTGCGAAGTTTCGCCTGTTCGGCTTTTTCCTCTTCGGTCAAGCCCTCTTCTCTCTGTTTCTTAGCAAGAAAATTTATTCTCTCTATATTAGGCATAAATCACCTGAGCTCTACGTTAAGTCTGTGTTTAAGACTGCCGAGTATGCGCTTGACGAGCGCGTCGACGTCTTCTGCGGTAAGGGGTTTATCCTCGCCGGCGCGGAATACGACTTTGTAAGCCATACTCTTTTTACCATTTTCGACCTGTTCGCCCGTATAGACGTCGAACAGCGACACTTCTTCGACCGCGCCTTTCGCCGCCTGTTTTATAGCAACGGCTATCTCGTCGCAGGTAAGTTTTTCGTCGCAGACGAACGCGAGATCTCTTTCGGCGTGCGGGAATTTTGGCAACGGGGTAAACCTGAACGGCTTGTCGAATTCCGCAGCGAGACGGGTGTAATCGAGTTCGGCGACGTAAACGTTACGTTCTATGTCGTATTCAGCAGCGACTTCGTAACGTACCTGCCCGAAACATCCTATTTCTTCGCCGCCGACGATAATCTTAGCCGAAACGCCGGGATGCAGATAGGTCTTTTCCGCGCGTTTCGTAAGGTCGAATTTAACTCCGAAATAATCGGATATACGCTCTATTGCACCCTTTAACGTGAAGAAACTCTCTTTGTCTCCGAAGACCGCGACAGCCAGTCTCTTATGCTCTTCGGGAAATTCGGTAAGCGGCAGTTCTTTCGGCGAAAACGTCCTCGCGATTTCAAAAATTCTGCCGGCGTCGGTTCCGCGTTTTATATTCCTCGAAATTACGCCGAGGAACGACGGTATCATAGAATATCTGAGTACTTCGTAGTTATCGCTGAGCGGATGCTCGAGGACGATGACGTTGCCCTCTTTGTCTCCGTCGTTCAATCCGAGCGCGGCGATGTCTTTTTTGGAATAGAACGAATAGGTCATTATTTCGCTGAAACCGCCCGCGGCGAGAACGCGTTTAAGCCTGTTTTCGTCTTTTTGTTCTTTATCGTAACCGCCGTCGGTTATCGACGCGTCTTTCAGCAGCGTCGGCACTATATGCTCGTAACCGTAAACTCTTATTACCTCTTCGGCAAGATCCGGGTATCCCTCTACGTCTTCTCTGTACGGAGGAGCAACCGTCTTTACCGCGTCGCCTTTTACTTCGACGCCGAAATCGAGGCGTCTGAGCACGTCGACTATTTCGTCTTTCGGAACGTCTATGCCGAGTACGCCGTTTATCTTCGCAAACGTCGTTTCGACCACGGCGTTTTCCTGTTTGTTGCCTGCGGAAACATCTTTATGAACGGCGGTAATTCTGCCCGCTTTAAGTTCGTCTATCAGATGCAAAGCCCTGCTCATCGCCCTTTCGGTCGTATATTCGTCGACGCCCTTTTCAAAGCGTTTCGACGAATCGCTCGATTTACCGAGCATACGCGACGAACGCCTTACGTTATCGCGTTTGAATTTCGCGCATTCAAACATCACGGCGGAAGTGTCGGGTTTTATCTCGCTGTTAAGTCCGCCCATTATACCCGCAAGCGCGACGCCCTTTTCGCCGTCGCAAACAAGCAGATTATCGCGCGTAAGCGTTACTTCTTTTTCGTCGAGCGTGGTTATCTTTTCGCCGTCGCGCGCCCTGCGTACGTTTATTTTGTTACCCGCAAGATCTTTCAGATCGAACGCGTGCATCGGCTGACCGAGTTCCAAAAGCACATAGTTGGTTATGTCGACTATGTTGTTTATGGAATTAAGACCGCAAAGTCTGAGTCTTCGGGATATTTTCTTCGGAGATTTCCCGATTTTTACATCTTTGACGAGGTGCGCTATATATCTGGGGCAAAGTTCCCCGTCCGAAACGGTTACTTCTACGTCTTCGTCGCCCGCTTTCGGGTTTACGGCAAAATCGTAAGACGGTTCTTTCAACGGTTTTTTAAGCGCGCACGCGACTTCCCTCGCTATACCGAGAACGCTCTGACAATCCGGTCGATTGGCAAGCACGGATATATCGAAGACATAATCTCTGAGTCCGAGCAGATCGCGGACCTCTTCGCCGAGCGGAAACTCATCGTGAAAAATCAGCACGCTGTCGCCCGACGCGCCGTCGTAAACGTCGTCGTCGATACCGAGTTCTTCGCCGCCGCAGAACATTCCGTAAGAAGGTTCGCCGCGAAGTTTGCCGTTATAAATGCGGTCGCCCGTGGCAAGCGTCGCGCCGTCGACGGCGACTGGAACGATGTCGCCGACCTGCACGTTGGTCGCATTGGTTATTATCTGCAACATACCGTATTTGCCCGCATCTACCTGACAGACGCGCAGTCTTTCGGCATTCGGGTGCCCGGTTATCTCTTTTATTCTGCAGGTTACTACCTTATCGAGTTTATCTCCGTAAGGAATCACCTGTTCGACCTCAAAACCGCTGTCGAATAATCTCTTTTCGAGTTCTTCGGGTGTAACGTCTATATCGACGAATTCTTTAAGCCAACTTAAAGGCGCTAACATATTCTTTCCGCCTCCTTAATCTTTGAATTGTTTAAGAGCGCGAAGATCGCCCTCGTACAGCACGCGTATGTTGTTTATTCCGTTTTTGAGCATGGCTATACGGTCAAGCCCGAAACCGAACGCGAAACCTGTCCACTCGTCGGGGTTTACGCCGCAGTTTTCAAGCACCTTGCGGTTCACTATTCCGCCGCCGAGAATTTCTATCCAGCCCGTACCCTTACAGAGTTTACATCCCTTGCCGCCGCACTCGAAGCAACTTACGTCAACTTCGACCGACGGTTCGGTAAACGGGAAAAACGACGGACGGAAACGGGTTTTCACGTCTTTTGAAAACATACGTCTTACAAGCACGTCAAGCATACCCTGCAAATCGCAGAGCGTGATTTTTTTATCGATTACAAGCCCCTCCATCTGGTGGAACATGGGGGAATGCGTGGCGTCGTCGTCGGCGCGGTACACTCTGCCCGGTATCAGCACTTTGAACGGAGGTTCGAGCGAAGTAAGACTTCTGATCTGTCCCGGAGAAGTGTGCGTCCTGAGCATAAAATCGTCGGTTATATAGAACGTGTCCTGCTTGTCCCTCGCGGGGTGTTCCTTCGGCGTGTTAAGAGCGGTGAAGTTGTGGAAATCGTCCTCGATTTCCTGCGTTTCGAGTACCTTGAACCCCATTCCCGCAAAAATGTCGACGAGTTCGTTTTTAACGAGCGTTACCGGATGAAGAGACCCTTCGGCTGATTTGACCGCGGGCAACGTAATGTCGATTTCTTCGTCGGCATAACGCTGTTCTCTCTCGGCTTTTTCGATTTCGGCGGATTTAGCCTCGAAAAGTTCGTTCGCGCGGTCTTTCAACCCGTTTATGAGTTGACCGAGTTTCGGACGCTCTTCTTTGTCTGCTTTGCCGAGTTCCTTCATCAGCGCGGGGATTTCGCCCGCCTTACCGAGAATATATTTCGCTTTGAGTTCGAAAAGTTCTTTTCCGGTCTTGGCTCGGGCGACGGATTCTTCGAGTCTCGCCCTTATCTCTTCGATTTTTTCTTTCATTGTTACGACCTTTATAAACGCCGTTCGGTATACTCAACGTATAGGGGCGGCAGTATTTATATAAATTATAACAAATAAAAAAAACTATGTCAAACACAGATGTCTCTTTAACCGCGGCGCAAGCGGAAATTTTTAATACTTTCGGCAAGCCCTGCCGCAACGATAACGGTTTTCTTAGGGTTAAATTTTGTTCAACGACGTAAAAACGCTTGCTAAGCGCGTAAAAATATGATATTATAATCGGGTCAGCGGGGGTATAGCTCAGTTGGTAGAGCGCTTGAATGGCATTCAAGAGGTCGCCGGTTCGACCCCGACTATCTCCACCACTGAAAAAGGCAGGTCAAAACCTGCCTTTTTCGTTATTTTTGTCGAAAAATCACAACGAAATAACGATTGCAAACAATAAATGCTCACGGGTTCATATGATTATAAAAAAATAAAACCGTGGACTGAGAAAACTCCGCGGAACGAAAACAGATTTCGTTCCGCGGAGTTTACGTTTAACCCAGATATTTTATAAGCATTTCGGAAAGTTCGCCCGAACTTGTAAGACCGACGGTCTTTTCTTTGAGTTCGCCGCCGACGAATACCATCAGCGTAGGTATGCTTACTATTCCGTAAGACAACGCGACTTTTTCGCTTTCGTCAACGTTTACTTTAACGATTTTTACCTTACCTTCGACGCTCGGGGCGAATTCCCTTAAAACGTCGCCCTGCATTTTACAGGGCATACACCAGGACGCCCAGAAGTCGACAAGAACGGGTTTATCGCTCCTGAGAACTTCCGTTTCAAATTCGTTATCCGTAATGTTCTTTATAAGTTCTTCCATAAGTATACTCCTTTATATAAGTTTGAGACGAATTCAGTCGAAATATGCCGACAATTCGTCGATTTTTACTTCCGTCTGAGTGCCGTCGGACATTCTCTTTACCCTTACGGTACCGCTCAGTAACTCGTTTTCGCCTATCGCGGCGACATTTTCCGCACCGATTTTATCGGCGTATTTGAATTGCGCTTTCACGCCTCTGCCGGCATGATCGATTTCCGCTTTTATGCCCTTGTCGCGAAGTTCGCCGACGAGCGAAAAGGCTTTTTTATACGCCTCGTCTCCCATCGCCGCTATAAATAATTTTACGGGGTCTTCGGCGGGTATCTCTACTCCCTGAGCCTCCATAAGCATCAATAAACGCTCTATGCCCATACCGAATCCCATACCGCAGGTCGGCGTTCCGCCGAGTTGTTCGATGAGGTCGTCGTATCTTCCGCCGCCGCAAACGGTACCTTGCGACCCGAGCGCGTCGGTGACGAATTCAAACACGGTCTTGGTATAGTAATCGAGCCCGCGCACGATATACGGATTGACTTCGTATTCTATTTCGGTCTCGTCCAGATAAGATCTGAGTTTATTAAAGTGCGCCGAGCAATCGTCGCAGAGATAATCGGTTATCTTGGGCGCGTCGACGCAGAGTTCCTTGCAGGTATCGACTTTGCAGTCGAGTATGCGGAGAGGATTTTTATAATAACGCTCTCTGCACGTCGGGCAAAGTTTATCCAGTTTATCCGCAAAATATTCTTTAAGCGCGGCGTTGTAGGTCTTGCGGCAGGTCTTGCACCCCATACTGTTTATATACAATTTAACTTTAAGCCCCAGTTTTTTGAGTACTGAATACGCAAGGCGGATTACCTCCGCGTCCGTATCCGCGCCCGCGCCGCCGTAGACTTCGACGCCGAACTGATGGTGTTCGCGCAGTCTGCCTTTCTGCGGGTTTTCGTAACGGAATACGGGGGTTATATAATAGGTTTTAAGCGGCATCGCCGAATTGAAAAGTCCGTTTTCGATAAAACTTCTTGCGACCCCCGCAGTACCCTCGGGCTTTAAGGTTATGCTCCTTTCGCCTTTGTCGAGGAATGTATACATCTCCTTGTTCACGACGTCGGTCGTCTCGCCGACGCTACGCAAAAACAGTTCGGTATGCTCGAAAACGGGCGTCCTTATTTCGTTCAAGCAGTACAAATCCGCTAATTTTCTGACTGTATTTTCGACGTAATGCCACTTATAACTTTCCGACGGCAATACGTCTTTTGTTCCTTTCGGTATGTTTATCATCGTTTTTACTCCGTTTTCGTTATCGTTCGCCGATTAAAGAATGTATTTCGCCACGCTCTGCTTTTCTATAACCGAAGAGAGGTGTTCGTCGACGTAACGCTTATCTATAGTGACTTTGGTAAGGGGAATGTCGTCGCCCGCATTGAAAGACACGTCTTCGACGAGGTTTTCCATTACGGTGTGAAGTCTTCTCGCCCCGATGTCTTCGCTGGTCGCGTTTATCTCCGCGGCGAGTTCGGCTATACGTTCGATCGCGTCGTCGGTAAAACAGAGGTCGACGTTATCTACGGCAAGCAGTGTCGTATACTGCTTGATAATCGAATTTTCGGTACTGTTGAGAATGTTGACGAAGTCTTCGCGCGTAAGGCTTTTGAGTTCGACCTTTATCGGAAATCTGCCCTGAAGTTCGGGTATCAGATCTTCTACGGCGGAAACGTGGAACGCACCCGCGGCTATAAAAAGTATATAGTCGGTTTTGACTATGCCGTATTTCGTCGTGACGGAACACCCCTCGACTATCGGCAGAATGTCTCTTTGCACGCCTTCGCGCGAAACGTCCTGTCCTCCGCCCTGCTTGGCGCGGTTTGCGATCTTATCGATTTCGTCGATGAATATGATGCCTTCTTCTTCGGCACGGCGTACGCCCTCGCTTTTTACGGCGTCGTCGTCAATGAGTTTATCGCTTTCTTCGGCGACGATTATCTGCATAGCCTCTTTTACGGTTATTCTTCTCTTCTTTTTGCGTTTCGGCATGATGTCGCCGAAGATGGACCCGAGGGAAATTTCGGCTTGCATGCCGTTGAGTTCGAGGGGCTTTATTTCGTCGTTCACTTCGATTTCTATCGTGAAATTATCGTACTTGCCCGCCCTTAAATCGGTAAGCAGTTGGTTTTCCCAGATGTCTTTCGGCGTCTCGCCCTTTTTGTCGGCAAGAGCCTCTTCGAGGACTTTAAGCACTCGCTTTTCGGCGATCCTGCCCGCTTTCGCGCTTACCGTGGCGAACTGCTCTTCCTTGACCATTCTCACGCTTGCCTCTACGAGGTCGCGTATCATCGATTCGACGTCTCTGCCGACGTAACCGACTTCGGTGTACTTCGTCGCCTCCACCTTTATGAACGGCGCGCCGACGAGTTTTGCAAGTCTTCTTGCGATTTCGGTTTTCCCCACGCCGGTCGGTCCTTTCATTATGATGTTTTTCGGGGTTATTTCCGCGCGTTGTTCTTCGGTTAGTTTACTTCTTCTGTAACGGTTGCGAAGAGCAATCGCGACCGCCCTTTTAGCCTCGTCCTGTCCGACGATGTATTTATCGAGTTCTTTAACTGTCGCTCTCGGGGTCAGATTCATTTCTTTTCTCCTCCTACGGTCTCGCAACGAATGTTGTCGTTGGTATAAACGCAGATTTTGCTTGCTATTTTAAGTGCCTTGGTGGCGATTTCGTCCGCCGTGTAGTCCGTCTCGTCGTACAGTGCCCTTGCGGCGGCAAGCGCGTAATTCCCGCCGCTGCCTATGGCGCATACTCCGCCGTCGGGGGTCATTACTTCGCCCGTGCCGGAAAGGATAAGCAGAGAATGCTCGTCGGCGCATATGAGCATAGCCTCGAGTTTCCTGCCAACCTGATCTCTGCGCCACTGCTCGGCGAGTTCCACCGCGCTGCGTTCGAGGTTGCCGGCGTATTTGTTGAGCATAGCCTCCAGCCTTTCGCAGAGCGAAAACGCGTCGGAAACCGTCCCCGCAAAACCCGTGATTACCTTTCCGTTATAAATTCTTCTTACCTTTACCGCGGTGCTTTTGAACACCACGCTTTCTCCCATGGTTACCTGTCCGTCGCCCGCGATGGCGGTAACACCGTTTTTCTTTACGGCGCAGATAGTCGTGCCGTGAAATTCTATATTGCTCATAACGTCTCCTTTATCTCTTTAATTTTTTCGATCGCCCTTTTGGAAAGCATGCGTTTTTTATCGGCTTTCTTCTTCGGCGAAACGTTAAGCGGTCTGAGTATTCCGTAATTGGCGTTCATCGGCTGAAAATCGGCGTTCGGCGTCGCGACGTAATTCGCCAGCGCGCCTATCACCGTATCGTTGCCGAGCGAAAGCGTTTCAAGTCCGCTCATGCGCCTGTCGGCGTTTATGGCTGCCAGCAAACCGCTTGCCGCGCTTTCGACGTATCCTTCCACGCCGGTAATCTGTCCGGCAAAAAACACCGACGGGTGTTCCTTCATCGAAAAGTCGGCGTTAAGCGTCTTCGGCGCGTCGATGAACGTATTTTTATGCATAACTCCGTAGCGCAGAAACTCGGCGTTTCTCAGCGCGGGAAACATCGAGAAGACTCTCTTTTGTTCGGGGAACAGCAAATTCGTCTGAAAACCGACAATATTATACCGCTCGCCGTTTTCGTCCTCTTTGCGGAGTTGCATGCACGCGTATGGCCATCTGCCGGTACGCGGATCGTCCAGCCCCGCAGGCTTTAACGGACCGAAACGCAAAGTGTCTTCGCCGCGAAGAGCCATTACTTCGACGGGCATACACCCCTCGAATACTTTCATGTTCTCGAAGTCGTGAAGTTCGACGCGTTTCGCGTTTATCAGTTCCTTATAAAACGCCTTATAGCCCTCTTTGTCTATCGGACAGTTGACGTAATCGCCCTTGCCCGCCTCGCCGTAACGGTCGGCGACAAACGCCTCGCTCATATCTATGCTGTCGCCCGAAACTATCGGCGCGGCGGCGTCGTAGAAGTAAAATCCGTCGCCCGTAACACCCTTTATGAATTCGCAGAGTTTCGGGGTGGTAAGCGGACCCGTGGCGATTATTACGTTGTCGTTGAGATCAACGCTTTCGATCTCATCCGAAACGAAATCTATATTGCCGGTCTCCGCAAGTTTACCCGTTACGGCTTTTGAAAACTCGTCCCGATCGACCGCGAGCGCGGCGCCGGCGGGTACGCGCGTCCGATCGGCGCACTCTATGATCATCGATCCGAGTATCCGCATTTCTTCTTTGAGCGTTCCGCAGGCGTTGGAATACACGTCGTTGCTTTTAAGCGAATTGGAGCATACCAGTTCGCCGTAATCGCCGCTCTTGTGCGCCGGCGTGAACGCTTTCGGTTTTATGTCGACAAGACGGACTTTACGACCTTTTTTCGCGAGGTAGTAAGCCGCCTCGCTGCCGGCAAGCCCTCCGCCGACAACGGTTATATCGTATTTCATTTATCGGTCTTTTTATCCTCTTTTTCGGGTTTGACGACGTAGCCGCATTCTTTCGACGAACACTTCTTCGTCTTTCCGTCTTTGGCAAGCACCATATAACTGCCGCACTTCGGGCATTTTTCGCCGAGAGGCAGATCCCAGCTCATGAAGTTGCAATCGGGATAACCCGAACAGCCGTAAAATACCTTGCCTTTTTTGGAAACCATCTTCTGCGCGGGTTTGCCGCACACCGGACATACGCCCGCCTTTTCGGTAATGCTTCTGGTCTCTTTACAGTTGACGCATTGCAGGTATTTGCCGTACTTACCCGTTCTCACTACCATATCGCCGCCGCACTTTTCGCATTTTTCGTCGGAAACAACCTGATCGAGCGATTTTATGTTCTTACACGTCGGGTAATTGGAACATGCGAGGAACTTGCCGTATCTGCCGTTTTTATACACCATAGGCGCGCCGCATTTATCGCAGATTTCGTCGGAAACCTCTTCGTTTTCGCTCTTTCTGTTATCGCACGTCGGATAATTGGAACAGCATATGAACTTGCCGTATCTGCCGTTGCGTCTGACCATGGGCGCGCCGCACTTCTCGCACGTTTCGCCTGTCGGTTCGTCGCCGTCGCTTGTCGCTTTCGCGAGTTTTTCGGCGAATTCGGGATAGAACCCGTCTATTACGCTCTGCCATGTATATCCGCCGTTTTCGATTCCGTCGAGACGGTCTTCCATATTTGCCGTAAACGAAACGTCCATTACGTCGGGAAAATACTTTACAAGCATGTCCGTCATCTTAAACGCCACATCGGCGGGTTTTAAGCACTTACCCTCTTTCTGCGTATACTTCCTCTTCTGAAGAACGGATATTATCGTCGCGTAAGTCGACGGACGTCCTATACCTTTTTCTTCCATCGTTCTGACGAGCGTCGCCTCGGTATAGCGCGTCGGAGGTTTCGTGAATTTCTTCTCTTTTTCGACTTCGGTCGCGACAGCCTTATCGCCCGCGGCGACGTCGGGTATCACCGAATTCGCACTCTCGCCGTCCTCGTCTTCGATATTGCGGAAGTCGTCGTATACGGCGGTAAAGCCCTTGAAAAGCGTGGTCCTTCCGCTTGCCCTGTAAGTATATTCGCCCGCCGCCACGGCAACCGAAGTCACGCCGTATTCCGCCTCGCTCATCTGAGACGCGACGAACCTGTCGTATATTAGTTTATACAGGTTATAGTGATTTCTGTCAAGGAACGTCTTGGCTTTTTCGGGCGTAAGCGCAAGGTCGATGGGGCGGATAGCCTCGTGCGCGTCCTGCGCGTTCTTTTTAGATTTATAATAATTGGGTTTTTCGGGTACGAATTTTTCGCCGTACTTGCCCGCGATGAAATTCCTTGCCTGAATGACGGCGTCCTGCGATACCCTTACGGAATCCGTTCTGATATACGTTACCAGCGCGACGTGCCCGCCGTCGGTTTCGACGCCTTCATAGAGGTGCTGAGCGACCTGCATGCATACCGGCGAAGACATGTTGAGTTTTGAAGACGCGTCCTGTTGCATGGTCGACGTGGTGAACGGCGCGGGCGCGTGACTCTTTGCGACCGTCTTTTTAACGTCTTTTATACAGACGTCGCCGCTTAACGTCGCAGTTTCTGCCGCCGATGCCTCCGCCTCGCACGAAGGTCTGAACTTTTTACCGTCTTTTTCGGACAGCATAGCGCGGAATTTCTTTCCGTCGGCGTCGAACTCGGCGGTTACCACCCAATATTCGGCAGGAACGAAAGCCTGAATTTCGCGTTCTTTATCCACTATAAGGCGAAGCGCGACGGACTGAACTCTGCCCGCCGACAATCCGCTTTTTATCCTCTTGCACAAAAACGGACTGAGTTTGTATCCGACCAGACGGTCGAGAACTCTTCGCGCCTGCTGAGAATCAACGAGGTTATAATTTATTCCGCGCGGATTTTCGAGCGCGTGGCGGATAGCCTTTTCGCTTATTTCGTTGAACTCTATACGCCTTGCGTCGTCGCCCAGCCCGAGGACCTCTTTCAGGTGCCAGCTGATAGCCTCTCCCTCTCTGTCCGGGTCGGTTGCGAGGTAGACTTTATCCGCTTTTTCTACCTTTTCTTTAAGTCTTTTTATTACGGCTTTTTTGTCGGCGGGTACGACGTAATTCGGCTGATAATTTTTAGCCACGTTCACGCCGAGGCGTTTTTCGGGGAGATCCCTGACGTGTCCGCCGCTGGCGTCTACCTTGTACTTGCCGCCGAGATATTTTTCTATGGTCTTCGCCTTCGAGGGCGATTCCACGATTATAAGTTGCATATAAGCCTCCGTTATCCTGTTATTCCGTATTCCGTTCCGTCTCTTCTTATAAGATTTTTAAGTTCGAGCATAGAAACCGCAACGGATATTTCATAGGGTTTAAGTCCCGTTTTTTCGACGAGTTTGTCGGGCGAACCGACCCCGTCTTTTATGCTTTCGTACACGATCGCCTCGTTTCCGTCGAGTGCGACCGCATGTTTTTCTTTTTGCGTTATGCCAAGCAACCGGAATACGTCGTCGGTGTTTTCGACGAGCGACGCTCCCTGCTTTATAAGCCCGTTACACAATTCGCCCGACCTTACGCCCGGCGCGTAAGGGAATGCCATTACGTCTCTGCCGTAGTCCGCGGCGTAACCGGCAGTATATCTCGCGCCGCCGTCAGCCTCGCCGGAAACGATTACGGCAGCCCGCGAAAGCCCCGCTATAATGCGGTTCCGCGCGGGATATGTGAAGTTCTTCGGCACCGTGCCGGCGGGATATTCGGTCACGACCAAGCCGTGTTCCGCGATTTTCTCCGCCAGATAAGACTGCGAACGCGGATATACGCAATCGATACCGCCCGCAAAGACCGAAATCAGATTTCCGCTGTCGAGCGCGCCCTTAATCGCCGCGGAATCCGCGCCGACCGCTATGCCCGTAACGACGGTTTCGCCCGCCGCCGAAAGCGCGGCGGAAAGGTTTTCGGCAAGTCCGAGGTAACTCGGCAAAGTCTTCCGCGAACCGACTATCGCGGTTCTTTTTACGTCTTCCGCAAGCAACCCCGCGTTGCCCTTATAATAAAGTACTAGCGGAGGAACGGGCGTGTTTTTAAGATTTTCGGGATAATCCGCATCTCCGAGCGTTATCACTCCGTCGGCGAACGCGACGGACGCTTTTATCATCTCGTCTGCGGTATCGCGGCGTCCGAGAGCCTCTGCGACAGCCGCGACCGAATTATAATCGCGTCTGTCTTCAAATGCCCGCCGTATGACGTTGCCGCCCGAAAATAATTCCGCGGGAGAAGTAAACAATTTTATTATCTCTATTTTGCGCCTGTATTCGAGTTTCTCGAACGAGTCGAGAAATACGAGCGCGCGTTGTCTGTCGGTAAGCGTCATCAGAATTCGTCGCTCCTGTAACTTATAGCCTCCAGAAGGTGCGCGGGTCGAATATCCGCAGAGTAATCGAGGTCGGCTATCGTGCGCGCGACCTTTATTATTCTCGCGCGGGCGCGTGCGGAAAGATTCAGACTTACGAACGACCGTCTTAAAATCTCGTTGCATTCGGGCGAAAGTCTGCAATATTTACGCAATTCCTTTTCGCCCATTTCCGCATTGGTCGAAATGCCGTCTTCGGCGAAACGTTCGCGCTGAATTTTTCTTGCCGATTCGACGCGTTTTCTGACGGTCTCGCTCGATTCTTCCTCTCCGGCGGCGGTAAGTTCGTCGTATTTTACCGCGTCGACGGTTATTCTTATGTCTACCCTGTCCATCAAAGGACCCGATATGCGCGATTTATACCTTGCAATCTGCGTCGGCGAACAGGTACATTTACCCGTCTTCGAGCCGTAATATCCGCACGGGCACGGATTCATGCTGCCGACCAGCATAAATCCCGCGGGGTAAGACACGTTCTGCCTGACCCTTGACACGGTGATCACTCTGTCTTCCAGCGGCTGGCGCAGACTTTCGAGCATAGAGCGGCTGTATTCCGGCATTTCGTCGAGAAACAACACTCCGTTGTGCGCCAGACTTATAAGCCCCGGCTTGGCGTTCGAACCTCCGCCGATAAGCGACACGCTGCTCGCCGTGTGATGCGGGGTTACGAACGGGCGTCTGCTCACGATGCCCTCTTCGCGTGAAAGTTTACCCGCAACGCTGTGAATTTTAGTCGTTTCGAGAGCCTCTTCAAAACTCATGGACGGCATTACGGACGGAATGCACTTCGCAAGCATCGTCTTGCCCGCGCCGGGAGGTCCGACCATAATGATATTGTGATTGCCGCTGACGGCTATTTCCAAAGCGCGTCTGGCAAGGTATTGCCCTTTGACATATTTAAGGTCGTTTTTATAATCGTCTTTATCGGAAATGTTATCGTAACTGATCGTTTCGACGGTCTGAAGTTCGCCGATGCCGCAGAGATAATCGAGCACGTCTTTAAGCGTCCCGGCGGTCTTTATCGTTATGCCGTCGAGGTACGCCGCCTCTTTGGCGTTTTCCGACGGAACGATCACTTCTTTATATCCCTTTTGCTTGGCGGATATAAGCATCGGAAGAATTCCGTTGACGGGTCTTATCCGCCCGTCCAGCGAAAGTTCGCCGAGATACGCCGCTCTGCCTATATCGGCATCGCCGAGTTCCCCCGCCGACTTTACAAGCGCGACCGCTATCGCAAGGTCGAGCATCGACCCTTCTTTTTTGATTTCCGCGGGGGCGAGGTTGACGGTTATTCTGTGATTGGGGAATTTTTTTCCGCTGTTTTTGATTGCCGAACGCACCCTCTCGCGGCTCTCCTTTACCGCCGCGTCGGGCAAACCGACTATCTCAAACGCGAAAAGCCCCTGATTTACGTCCGCCTCGACGTCGACGGGAATGCCGTCAAGACCCGATATAACGAACGCTACGTCTTTTGCAAGCATAATTACCCCCTTTACGGTCTCCGATGGTTATTTTAATATACACCAAAATTTTCAGTTTGTAAACAAATTTTAACGGCTATCAATAATATATATATAATGATAACGCGATTTTTTCAAAAATTTCGTCGAATTTTTTATATTGCGGCAAAAGGAGCGATTTTAACCGCGTATCGGACGATAAAAATCCCGCCGCCGCGGATTATTCGTCCGCGACGACGGGAAACAATGTCGTATATTTTACTGAACGCTGCCCGAATTGACAACCGGCTGAGCGTCGCGGTTGCCGCAAAGCACCACGAGCAGATTCGACACCATCTGCGCTTTACGCTCTTCGTCAAGATTTACGGTGCCGTGTTCTTTAAGTCTGTCGAGAGCCATTTCGACCATGCCGACCGCGCCGTCGACGATCATTTTTCTTGCGTCGATTATAGCGGACGCCTGCTGGCGTTGGAGCATTACCGCCGCGATTTCGGGCGCGTATGCAAGATACGTTATTCTCGCCTCGACGACTTCTATACCGGCGATTTCCACACGCTGCTGTATTTCGTTTTTAATGCGTTCGGCGACGACTTCGCTCGACCCGCGCAGACTGCCCTCGTCCGCAAGCCCGTCACCCGTGGTATCCACGTTGGGCGAGACGTCGTATGGGTAAATTCTTACTATATTTCTCAGCGCGCTGTCACACTGCAAAGACAGATATTCTTTATAGTTATCGACGTTGAAAACGGCTTTGGCGGTATCTACTATTTTCCATGTTACGGCAATGCCTATTTCTACGGGATTGCCGAGACAGTCGTTTATCTTCTGACGGTTGTTGCTGAGCGTCATTATTTTGAGCGATATGCGTTTATCCGTTACTCCGACGCTTAGCGTCTCGTCGTCGGACTTGACGCCGAAAACCGATTTGACGGTTTTTACGTCGCCGCTCTGATTGAGTTTCGTGTTGGCCGCAGGATTTATCGACGAGCAGAACGGATTTACCGCGTAAAATCCCTCGCCTTTAAGCGTGCCGACGTATTTGCCGAAAAGAGTTAAAACCAAAGCCTCCTGAGGCTTTAATATTCTGAGCCCCGCAAGGGGTATCCATGCGACGCACAATACTACGACGGATACTATAAGCAACGGCGAGATTTCGTCTTCGCCCGCAATTATCGCTCCGTACGCCACGCCTGCAACGGCAAGCAGCATTACAGCTACACAGCACAACAGAGTAAACATCCCGTGTTTTTTACCGCTTAAAACTTTTTCTTCCATAAACAGTCCTCCCGCCGTCGTTTTCCAGTCACAAACGATTGAGTTCGGACACAATCGCCTGCGACTAACCGAATTATATCACCGCATAGCCCAAAAGTCAACGATTTTGCCGAAATTCTACCGTCGGTAGAGTTTTTAAGGCGTTTATACCGCCCGATCGCCGTTCGTAGAGTGATTTTTACGGATTTCCACGGCGCGTGCGTTACCGTCTAGAATTTTTTACGGGCAAAGTAGGTTGAGTATTCGCCCGTAAAAGCATATAATAACAGAGCAGGAAGCCGAAAGGCTTTGATCAATGATTAACGAGAGGTTAAAAATGAAAGAATTTATTTTGAGTGCGGATGCCGGTTGCGACCTTACGCCCGACCTTCAGGAAAAATACGACGTGGAAATAATGCCGCTCAGGTACAACGTGAACGGCGAAGAATACTTATCCGGAGACGGCAAAATGCCGCCCGAAAAAATCTGCGAGCAGATGAAAGCAGGCGCGAAAACCTCCACTTCGCAGGCGAACCCCGCCGAAGCAGAGGTTTACCTCGAAGAGTTGCTTAAACGAGGCAAAGACATCGTACACATAACCATGTCGAGCGCGATGAGCGGCACTTACGAAACCATGAAACGTCTTGCAGAAACGCTTAACGAAACCCACGACAACAAAGTTTACGTCGTAGATTCGCTCTGCCAGTGCGCAGGTTACGGCTTACTTCTGGCAATGGTTTCCGACAAGGCGAACGCCGGCAACCTCGATGCAAAAGCCGCCGCCGAATATGCCGAAAGCGTCAAACTGCATATTCTTCACAATTTCTCCGTCGACACCCTCACCTATCTCGCCCGCGGCGGAAGAGTTCCCGCTTACCTTGCGACGATAGGCAACCTGATAAAACTGAAACCCGTCCTTCACGTCGACGACTCGGGTAAGATAGTAATGCTCAAGAAGCTCATCGGGAAAAAACGCGCGCTCGACGATCTGGTTCAGAGATTCTCCGATTCTTACGACGAGACGTTCAAAGACGTATTCATAAGCGAAGCGGCATGTTCCGACGACGCCGCTTACGTCAAAGGTAAAATCGAAGAGAGATTCCCCGAGGTCAACGTTACGGTAATACCTCTCGGACCTATCATCGTTTCGCACAGCGGACCCGGGACGCTTGCGTTGTTCTTCACCGCCGAATCAAGAATGAAATAATTTTATGCCAAAACGCTGGCATCGGTAAAATATCCGCAATGCGAACATCGGCGGTAAATTCTCATCCGCCACAACATAAACGACTCCGCCCCGCGGTCTTCGTAAAAGAAGACCGCGGGGCGGAGTTTTCAAACCTGTTTTACCTTCATAAATATTCACATCTTTGATTTTTTGATCTTTTATGCCGACGGTTGGCGGTAAACGGTCAATAAAAATCCGTCCACTTTTCAACCGTCGCGTACAACGTGATTTTGCCGTCGGAACGACATACTTCTTTGCCCGACTGCGTAATCGTTATCGTCTTTCCGTTCATAACGTAAGTATATTTCGCTATGGCGTAATTGCCGAAATTATATCCGAGATATTCGTTGAACGCCGCGCCGTATCTGATTTTCAGGTTCGGCGAAAACCCTCCGCCGAGGGTATAATTCCCATCGACGATTATTTCTACGTCGACAAACCTGAATACCGCGATAAACGTCGTATCGCAAGCGTAATCGTAGGTTATTTCATCGCCGTAAAACCTCTTTGCGGCATCGTTTTCGACCTGCCAGCATATAAACGCCTCGTCGTCGATAATCGGAAACGCAAGTTTTTCGCGGTATGCGATACGTTTGTTTTCCGTCTTGCCTTCGACTTTGAAAACGGCGTTATAAATCTTCGGCGTCTTACGGATATTTACGACTATCGCCTCTGTTACGATCGTGTTCCCGATGTCTTCCGCATCCCAGCAGACGTCGTAACCCTCGATAGGTTGAGGAGTCGGAATACTTTCGAGTTTTTCGCCGTCGTATACCTCTATCACGATGTCTTCCATACCGGGTTGTACGAACGTGACGCTTTTCCTGTCTTTTTCGACGAACGTCGCATACAGCGTAATGTCTTCGTCGATATTCCACGGTGTCGCATCGTTGACGGTCAGTCCGTCGGCGGTTTTCCATGAGAGAAATTTACAATGAATTTTCTCAGCCGCGGGCAGCGTAAAGCCTGCATCGAACGTCACGCTTAAACTTGCGGTATCGGTAAGTCCCGTATCGGCAAACGCACCGCCGCACGGGTCAAGCGTAACCGTGTAATTTCTCGCGGCCTTGATCGCCCTTACCGTAACGTCGGAATCGAGCGAAGAAAAATCGGTTGTGTCCCATCCGACGTCGTAACCCTTTACGGGTTTCGGTGTAGGAACGTCGATTACTCCGTCTTTCCATACTCTCGTCTCGTCGGCGAAACCGTCCTGCACGAACGTAACTGCGAAAGTCTCCGAAACTTCTTCGCCGGCGCGTTTACCGCATGACGACGACACGAAGACGGAAAGCAAAACAACCGCCGCGATAAACCGCGCGATTTTCCGTTTTTCGGTTTTCATCATCATACGTCAGTCGACGAGTATGTTCGCGTCGCGCAGTTTTGTAAGAAACTCGTTTACGTCCGCCGTAACCACTTCTCTGCCCGCATCGTATTCGGCGAGTATCGCATCGACTATCTCTTCGGCGGTAACGTCTTTTTTAAGTTTGTCGAAGATAAACGCGCCCATATCGTTAAGGGTAAGCATACCCTTGAAATAATTACACGCATCGCCCGTCGCTACGGCATATTTTTTGCCGCCGACTTCTCTTACGACAAATCCTCTTCTCATTTTCATATTCAATACTCCTTTTATTTATATTTTTCAGCCGTCGAACTGGCTCATAAAAATATCGTAATAAAACCCGCGTTTTTCAAGCAGTTCTTCGTGCGTTCCTTTCTCGACCAATCTGCCGTCGGACATGACAAGTATCACGTCGGCATCGGTCACGGTCGAAAGTCTGTGCGCTATGACGAAACTCGTTCTGCCTTTCGTCAATTCTTTCATCGACTGCTGAATCTGCACTTCGGTACGCGTATCGACGCCCGAAGTCGCCTCGTCGAGTATAAGCAATTTCCTGTCCGCAAGAAACGCCCTCGCGATTGTCAGAAGTTGTTTCTGACCGCCGGATATGTCGGCGGTTTCTTCGTTAAGGACGGTGTCGTAACCTTCCGGAAGACTGCGTATAAAACCGTCTATTCTCGCGCGGCGGCACGCCTCCTCGATTTCTTCGTCGGTCGCGTCTTCTCTGCCGTACGCAACGTTATCCCTTATACTGCCGGAAAACAACCACACGTCCTGCAACACCATCTGAAACAGCGATCTTACGCCTGCCTTAGACATATCGCGTATGTCCGTGCCGTCGATTTTTATACTGCCCGAATCGACTTCGTAAAACCTCATAAGCAGATTTACGAGCGTCGTCTTTCCGCACCCGGTAGGTCCGACGATCGCGCATTTTTGCCCCGCCTTTATATCGACTGAAAAATCGCGTATAAGAGGTTTATCGGGGGTATACGCAAAGTTTACGTTCTCGAACGACACGTCGCCTTTCGGGTCTGAAAGGGTTATGCCGTCGTCTTCCGCCATTTCGTCCGAATCGAGAAAGTCGTACACCCTTCTCGCCGCGGCAAGCGTATTCTGCATAGACGAAAATCCGCCCGCAAGCGATTCCAGAGGTCCCTGCAACATCTGCGAATACAGGATTATTTTGACGATTTTACCCACGCCGAATTTTCCGATTACGGCGAAATATCCGCCCAGAGCGCAGATAAACACATAAGTGAGCGCGTTGGCAAACGTTATGACGGGCGTGACGACCGCCGATAAAAAAGCCCCCTTTTCGCCTGCTTTGCGTAAATTTTCGGAGCGTCTGCGGAATTCCGCGTTTTGCTTTTTCGCTATGTCGAAAGCGCGCACGGTGTCGAAACATGTAAAATCTTCTTCGGCGAGAGCGCATATCGAACCGTTAATTTTTCTGACTTCGTAATAGTGTTTTTCGGATCGCGTCGCAAGAAATCCCGACAGCGCGAGCGACAACGGCACGATGACGACTATCACGGCAGCCGTCGACGGGTCGAGAATAAACAACAGCGCGACGATCAGTACGAGTTTGATTATTCCGCTTATAAGCAGATCGAACAGCGAATAAATCGTTCCGCTCATCGCGGAGACGTCGTTCATCATATGCGCAAGTATTTCGCCGTTCGGCGTAGAATCGATAGTTCCGACGGAAAGTCTTGAAATCTTAGCCGAAATGTCCACCCTTATGTCGCGCGTGAAGTGACGCGATATGGTATTGCAGTTAATGACCTTGCAGATGATTTCGCAAGCCGCGACGCTTGTATAAATTACCGCCAATATCGCCGCAGAACTTATGAAATCATTGAAATCGGGCGCAAGCGTACCCGACGCGGTATCGTATATTCTCTGCGTCAGATTACCCGTGACGTCGGGCGCGTACAAGCCGAGCGCGACGCTTAAAAGCGTGATAAACGACGACACGGCAAGCGGAATTGCCAACTTGCCGCACTCTTTGATCAAACGCGGAATAACGCTTTTTTTACGGGTTTTGCTCATAGTCTCCTCCCGTCTGCGAGCGATATATTTCGCGGTACGTCGCGCAGTTTCCGATAAGATATTCGTGATTTCCGCCGCCGACGACCTTTCCGCCGTCGAGGACGTATATATAATCGCACCTGCGCGCAGTGGATACCCTTTGCGTGATAATCACGCGGGTTTTTCCTTTCAGCCTTTCGTTAAGCCTTAAACGCAGATTTTTTTCGGTAAGAAGATCGAGCGCGGAAAAACTGTCGTCGAAGACGTAAACCGACGCTTTTTTAAGTATGGTTCTGGCGATATTGATACGCTGTTTCTGGCCGCCGGATATATTCGCCCCGCTCTGCGTAAGCGCGTAATCCAACCCCTCTTTATGCGAATCGACGAAATCGGCCATCATAGCGTCTTGCGCGGCGGCGTAAACGTCATCGTCCGTCGCACCGTCCCGCGAAATGCCGATATTGTCGCGTATCGTGCCCTCGAAAATCATGCTCTTCTGCATCGCGCACGAAACGTTCGCCCTTACGGATTCTCCGCTTAAAGCCGAATAACTTTTGCCGCCCAGAGTTATATCTCCGTTCGTGACGGGGTAAAATCCGAGCAGAAGTCTGACAAGCGTAGTTTTGCCGCTGCCCGTTCCGCCGATTATTCCAACCGTCTTTCCCTCGGAGAAAGTCATATCTACGTCTTCCAGCGAATTTTCGCGCGCGCCGGGATAACGGAACGAGACGCCTTTGAGTACGAGATCTCCGACGAGTTCTTCCGGCTTTTCATCGGAAGACTTTATGCCGTCCAACGCAAGCACTTCGCCTATTCTTCCGGCGCAAACTCTCAGTTGCGGCAACCAGGCAATCGTCCAGAAAGTCGTAAGCAATGCCGAAGATATAAGCGCGACGTACTGCGTCACGGCGATCACCTTACCCGCGCCGATAATTCCGTCCGCCGCCCTTTTATACCCGACGCAAACGAGCGCGACGGTCGCCAGACTCAGCAGACACGAACATATCGGCGTTATAAGTCCGCTGAAAAGGTTGGCTCTGACCAGATTTTTCGCCATGTTGTCGGTGGCGGAAGTTATGCGCGAATGTTCTTTTTCTTCTTTGTCGAACGCGCGTATGACCCTTATGCCGTAAAGGCGTTCGCGGACGAGTTTATTCTGCGCGTCACAATATTCGTCGGCGTTTTCCCAAAGTTTACCCATCTTTCCGACGAGCAAAAACACTATCAGACATACAGGGGGTATTACGCACAACAGAACGAGCGCGAGTACGGTATCCGCGATAAACGACGCGACAAGCCCGCCGATAAGAAGTAACGGCACGCTGACGACGGTGTTTATCAGCCCGCCCGCGGATTGCAGATTGGAAACGTCTTCGGTAGCGCGGGTGAGAAGGCTTGACGTTCCTATCGACGAAAATTCCTCGAAAGAAAGCGAATTCACCTTTTCAAACAGATCGTCGCGAATATCCCTTGCGACGAGATTCGCAAGCGATGCGTTTACCTTAGCCGACCATACAGCCGAAAAGAGAGCGACGGCAGCCACCGCAAGCATTATAAGGCAGAACGAAAGTACCGTGCCGAAATCTCCGTTCTTTATTCCCCCGTCGACGATACCGCTCATCAGAGCGGGCGTGGCAAGCGAACAGAGCGTCGAAACAATGCACAGCGCGGCGATTATGAAAGTTTTAAGTTTATATCGTCCGTAATAACCGAACAGATACTTCCATCGCATGACCGTTCCGCTCCCCGATTTTTGTTTTGATAACGTATGCCAGCCAAGAATAAAACGAACCTTGCCAAAACGCCGCTATTTTCGCGCTTTTTGTCAAATTCTCGTTTGAAGTACGTCTAGTACGTCTGCACTCGCCTTTACCAAAAATCATCAAAAATATCGGCGTTTTGGTTGCTAGCAAGTCTGACGGCGGATTTTTAGGATAAGACAAGGCGCGCGAACGGGTTAATACTAGACGTATAAGCCGCGAGCGCAACGACGTATTAGTCAAAAATACGTCGTCAGACCACGGTTCGTTTTATTCTTGGCTGGCATAAAACGAACGTTACCAGTCCTGACGATCGCTTGTCTTTACGTCGTCGTAATAATCGAAATATTTTCGCTTGAACTCCGATTCGTACGGTTTTTTGACTACCGCCCTTGACTGTTTCATCGGCGGCCTTTCTTCCGTCGCCGAATTTTCCTTTTTATCTTTTTCTTCTTTCATATCACTTTTTCAGACAGACCATAAGCACCGCTATGTCCGCGGGATTCACTCCCGATATACGCGACGCCTGTCCTAAATTTTCGGGTCGCACGGCATCGAGTTTCTCCCTCGCCTCGACCCTGAGACCTCTTATCGAAAGATAATCCATATCTTTCGGGAGTTTCTTTTCTTCGAGTTTTCTGGCTTTCTCTATCTGTTCGAGACCCTTTTGCAGATAACCTTCGTACTTTGCGTCGGTCTCGACCCGTTCGAGTATATCGTAAGGGTAATCGCCGAATAAACCGAATTCTTTTATTATGTCTTTCAGCGGAATATTTCTCTTTATCATATCCCTTGCCGAAATTCCGCCCGACACTTCGCCCGCGCCGTGAGCCCTGACGAATTCCGCGGCTTTCGCGGCGGGTATGCGCTCGTTGATTTTATCTTCGAGTTCGGCAATCTGAGCCTTTCTTTTAAGGAACTTTTCATAGCGTTCGTCGGTGACGAGACCGACCGCGCGCCCCTTTTCGGTAAGCCTGCTGTCGGCGTTGTCCTGACGCAGGAATATACGATATTCCGCGCGCGAAGTCATCATTCTGTAAGGTTCGTTTGTACCTTTCGTGACAAGGTCGTCGATAAGAACGCCGATATATCCTTCGTCGCGACGCAGAACGAGAGGCTCTTCGCCCTTCAGGTACTGCGACGCGTTTATACCCGCGATAAGCCCCTGAGCCGCCGCCTCTTCGTAACCGCTCGTCCCGTTTATCTGCCCCGCGGTGAATACGCCGCCGAGTTTTTTGAATTCGAGCGAGGGTTTAAGGTCCAAACTGTCGATGCAATCGTACTCTATCGCGTATGCGTAACGGGTGAATTCGCAATGTTCGAGCCCTTTTACCGAACGGTACATATCCCTCTGCACGTCGTGCGGCAAAGACGTAGACATACCCTGAACGTACACTTCGTTCGTGTCGTACCCCTCGGGTTCGATGAATATCTGATGCCTTTCTTTATCCTTGAACCTTACGACTTTCGTCTCTATCGACGGACAATATCTCGGCCCCGTGGACAATATACTGCCGTTATACAGCGGCGAACGGTCGAGGTTGCTTAAAATAATCTCGTGCGTTTTTGCGTTCGTATAAGTTATATAGCACGGTTCCTGTTTTTCCGGCACGCCGTCCGACATAAACGAAAACGGATATACTTCCGTTTCGCCGTCCTGACGCTCCATAACCGAAAAATCAACCGTCCGTCGGTCAAGTCTGGCGGGAGTACCCGTTTTGAAACGTCGTACCGAAAACCCGAGGTCGATAAGGCTTGCCGTCAGTTCGTTCGCGGGGGCGAAACCCGAAGGTCCGCTCTTCTTTTCCCATTCGCCGGCGACGACTCTGCCGTTTAAGTAAACACCGGTCGCGACGACGACGGCGCGGCATTCGAGGATGGTTCCGAAAGACGTGAGTACGCCTTTAACTTTTCCGCCGTCGGTTAAAATCTTAACCGCCTCGCACTGCTTTACGGATAAATTCGGCGTGTTTTCGAGCGTCTTCTTCATCAGCGTATGATAAAGATACTTGTCGTTCTGCGCCCTGAGCGACTGAACCGCCGCCCCTTTGCCGCGGTTAAGCATTTTAATCTGCATAGCCGCCTCGTCGGCTTTTACGCCCATCTCTCCGCCGAGCGCGTCGAGTTCTCTGACGAGATGTCCTTTCGCCGTGCCGCCTATCGACGGATTGCACGCCATAAAGGCTATATTTTCAAGGTCTACGGTGATAATCGCGGTCTTGTTACCCGTACGGGCAAGGGCGAGAGCCGCCTCGCAGCCGGCGTGTCCCGCGCCGATGACTACCGCGTCGTAAACGCCTTCTGTAAACTGTTTCATATTACTTTTTAAGAATGAGATTGCGGACGTCCTTTACCGTGGTTGCGGTTTTGGGGCTGTCCTTTACGAGTTCGGCTATTTTGTCCCTTGCGTGAATGACCGTCGTATGGTCTCTTCCGCCGAGAGCCTGTCCGACGGACACGAGCGGAATAGACAAAAGTTCGGTCATGAGATATGCGCAGATCTGCCGGGGTTCGACTATCTCTTTATTCTTCTTTTTGCCGACGAGATCGGCTTTGGAAATCTTGAAAAAAGAGCATACGGCGTTTATAACGTCGTCTGTCGTGAGGTTTTCGTCGCGTTTATCCGCGGGCGCGCTTTCGGCAAGAGCGTCTTTCGCAAGGTCGAGCGTAATAGGCTTTTCGTGCAGCATAGACGCGAATATAACCTTGTTGAGCATTCCTTCGAGAGACCTTACGTCGTTATCCGAAAGTTCGGCAAGGTAAAGCGCGACGTCGAGCGAAAGTATGAATTTCTTCGCTTCGGCTTTCTTCTGAAGTATGGCTATTTTCGTCTCGACGTCGGGCGGCAGAACCTGCGCCATAAGCCCGCACTCGAAACGCGTGGTAAGCCTGTCGGACAAAAGCGACAATTCTTTCGGCGCGCAGTCCGCCGTCAGCACGATCTGCTTATTCTGACCGTATAATTCGTTGAAGGTATGGAAAAACTCCTCCTGCGTAGCTTGTTTCCCCGCGAGGAACTGTATATCGTCTATCAAAAGCACGTCGACGTTGCGGTAACGATTGCGGAACGCCACGCCTTCTTTTTCGTAAGCCCTGCCCGAGCGGATATTGGAAATAAGATCGCTGGTGAACTTTTCGCAAGTGGCGTAAAGTACGGTCATAAGAGGGTTATTGCTCTTTATATAATTCGCTATCGCGTGCATTATGTGGGTTTTGCCAAGCCCCGCCCCGCCGTAAATAAACAGGGGGTTATATCCCGACCCGGGATTCTCGGCTACGGCTTTCGCGGCGGCATAAAGATACCTGTTGCAGTCGCCGACGACGAAGGTGTCGAAAGTGTATTTGGGGTTGAGAGGCGTGGATTCTATCTCGTCTTTTTCGGTCTCGAAAACACGCTGATTCATATAATCTTCTTTACCGTCGCCGACGTATACCTTTACGTCGGTAAGCCCCGTGCCGGCGACTTTAAGCGCGTCGCGGATCTTGTCTATCACCTTTTCCGCCTGCTGCGCGAATAACTTCGACGGCGTGACAAGCACGAGTTTACGCCCGTCGATGTCTACGGGTTTAAGTTGCTCGATATAAGTCGAATAAGTTATGGGGCTTATGGTTTTCTGTAATTCGCCGAGCGCTTGCTGCCAGGCTATTTCGTATCCTTCCATTCCGTCCTCTTCTGCGGCGATATAATCGCCCGAAAAACGTTTTTCAAAGCGAAAACGCTTTACTATTTTCGTAGTATTTTATATAATATAATAAAATCCGAAAAAAATCAAGACTTTAAGCAGATGAACGTCAAAAAACTTCAACTAACCGATTTCCGCAATTACGAACACGAGACGTTTGAATATTGCGACGGTATAAACATCGTCAGCGGCGGCAACGCGCAGGGCAAAACCAACTCGGCGGAGGCTATTTTCTACCTCTGCGCGGGCTATTCGCCGCGGGCAAACAGAGACCGTCAGGTTATTCGCCGCGGAGCGGAAAAAGCCTCGATCGTCGGCATTGCGGACGGGATTTACGGCAGCGTCAAAGTCGGCATCGATTTCTATTCCGACAACGCTAGAGAAGTTAAGGTAAACGACGTTAAAATCTCGCGCAGCGGAGAACTGCTGGGCAATATCAACTCGGTTTTTTTCAACCCTTCGGAACTCCGCCTTATTCAGGACGCGCCCGAAGACAGACGCAGATTTCTGGACGTTTCGCTGTCTCAGTTGTCGCGTCAATACTACTACGCCCTGCAACGCTACAAGAAAATTCTGTCGCAGAGAAACGCTCTTCTGAAAGACCCGAACCGCGGGCTTGTGCTTGACACTCTGCCCGTCTGGGATAAAAGTCTCGTCAAGGCGGGCGCGAAGATTATATACGAAAGAAACGCCTATATAGAGCGTTTATCGCCGCTGTGCGAAGAGGCGCATTCTTCGATTACAGGCGGAAAAGAAAGCATTAAAATCGAAAGCGAACAGAAATTCGAGGGAACCGAAAGCGAAATCGCGGAAGCGTTTGAAAAAGCCCTTGCCGAGCGCGCCGAAAAGGATACGGACCTCGGGTATACGTCGATAGGTCCGCACCGCGACGACCTTAAAATAAAGGTCGACGGAACGGACGTCAAAACATACGGATCGCAGGGGCAGCAGCGTACCGCCGCACTCGCGCTGAAACTTGCAGAAACCGAGATTTTCAAAGAGCGTTACGGAGAATACCCCGTGCTTATTCTGGACGACGCCATGAGCGAACTCGACCGCGGAAGACGCAAAAGACTTATAGACGGCGTAAAAAAAATGCAGACCATAATAACCTGTACCGAACCCGACTGCGTGCCGGATTACGATAAATACAAAAACGTTTTCATAGAAAACGGAAAAATCATAAAGGAGTAAAAATGAGCGATTGCACACACGATTGCTCTTCGTGCAAAGACACCTGCGAAAAGAAAGATTTTCTCGCAAAACCGCGCGAAGACACCAGAATAAAGAAAATTATAGCCGTCGTAAGCGGCAAAGGCGGCGTCGGCAAATCGATGGTTACCGACCTTCTCGCCTCGGCGACGTTGAAAAAGGGATATAAAACCGCCGTACTCGACGCCGACATCACGGGTCCGTCCGTACCGAAGGCTTTCGGTCTTACAGACAAAGCGTTGGCTCTGGAAGACGGCAGCGGAATTCTGCCCGTGACGACGACGCAGGGCATTAAAGTAATGTCTATGAATCTGCTTTTACCGTCCGACGGCGACCCGGTCGTATGGAGAGGTCCCGTCATAAGCGGCGCGGTACAACAATTTTACACCGACGTCGTATGGGGCGACGTGGATTATATGTACGTCGACATGCCGCCGGGAACGGGCGACGTTCCTCTGACGGTGTTCCAGTCTCTGCCGATCGACGGAATAATAGTCGTAACCACCCCGCAGGATCTCGTTTCGATGATAGTCGAAAAGGCGGTAAAAATGGCAGAGATGATGAATATAAAAATTTACGGCATAGTCGAAAACATGAGTTATATCGCCTGCCCGCATTGCGGCGAAAAACTCTATCCGTTCGGCAAAAGCGCGATAAACGAAGTCGCCGCAAAATATTCCCTGCCCGTCCTTGCGGCGTTGCCGATAGACGAAAAACTTTCGGCGGCTGCCGATAAAGGCGAAATCGAAACCGCGGACTGCCCTGCGATAAACGGCGCCGTCGAGGCGGTTACGAGACAATGAAACGGCTTAAAGCGGCGGCGGCAAACATCCTTACCGTCCTGTTTACCGTATCGGCGTTTTTAATCGCGGGTTTTATAGCGATAATCGTGCCCGCGACGAGCAACACATTCTACAAGACGCAATTCGCAAAGCACGGAACGCTTGAAAAAGTAAGGGCGCAGGCGGAATATCTGAACGACGAAAAAGCCGCCGAATACGTCGGAAACCTTACGGAAGAACAACTTCTGTCGCTGATGAATCACACCATGCGTTACTGTCTGTACCTCGAAGACGATCTTAACATAACCGTCGACGGCGCGAAACTCGAAATCTTTCTGGACGAACGCGGCGAGACTCTTAATTCGGGGTGTCTCGAACGCACGCATATGGCGGACGTGAAAAAACTGTTCGGCGGCGGAATGATCATGGTCGCCTGCGCGGCGGTAATCTTCGTCGTCACGCTGATTCCGGGTATAATTTATAAAAAGGCGTACTATATGTACTGTCGAAAAACGGTATTTATAACCATGGCGGCATGTCTTGCCGTACTTGGCGCGGTTGCGCTTGCCGCGGCGATAAACTTCGACAAAGCTTTCACTGTCTTTCACGAAATATTTTTCTCCGGCAAACAGTGGCAGTTCGGCTACGGAGTGATGATAGCGATGATAGGCGAAATATTTACGGGCATCGTACCCGTAATAGCGGGCATATGGATCGTCCTGCTTATTCTTCTTATCGTCTCCGTCGCTCTTTACAATAAAAAATTATCCGGATTACCGGCATAAAAACGGCGGGGCTTTGTCAAACCCCGTCTGTTTTTTACTTTATTTTGTAAAAACAAAGCGAAATCGGGGCGAAAATCGCCGCGGGCGTCAAAATGCTTTGACAAATAACAAATTATAGTATAATATATATACTTGAAATAATATACGAAAAAACGGCGATTTATGTTCGGTTACGTTAAACCCGAGGTTCCTTACCTCTACATCAAAGACGATACGCTTTTCAAATCCCTTTACTGCGGACTCTGCAAAAGCATAGGAGCGCAATGCGGTCAGACGGCGCGTTTCGCCCTGACTTACGACGTCGCGTTTTTTTCGGCGCTGGTTCACAACCTCGCCGGCGAAGACGTAAAGATTAAGTACGAACGTTGCGCCGCGCATTGGATAAAACGCCGCCCCGTCGCGAAACGTGACAGACTCACCGACTTTTCGGCATGTCTCAATTCGGTTCTCGCCTACTACAAACTGCTTGATGACGTCGTCGACGAGCATAAAGGCGGAATGAGAGCCGCGCTGTTCAAAAAAGGCAAGAAACGAGCCGATAAAAAATACCCCGAAATGTCGAAAATCGTATCCGTCGGATACAACGAACTCTTTGCTCTCGAAAAGGCAAATTGCGAAAGTACGGATATGGCGGCGGAACCGTTCGCGCAGATGTTGGTTAAACTGTCCGATTACGCGCTTGGCGAAAAGGCAACCGAAAGCGGAAGACTTATCTTTTACTTCCTCGGCAAATGGATTTACCTTGCAGACGCGCTCGACGATTACGACAAAGACGTCAAAAAAGGAAATTACAACCCGCTTTATCTCGAATTCGGACGGTTGCCCGACGTAAAAACTCTTAAAGAAACCCGCGGCGCGGATCTGAATTTCGCGTTTTCGTCGATATTTGCGGGGCTTAAAGAAAATCTGGCGCGCACGAAATTTTACTTCAATCACGATCTGATAGACAATGTGTTACTGCGCGGAATACCGTCCGTAACGCTTAAAATACTTAAAAAAGGAACCGAAAAAAAATGAAAGACTTATACGAAATATTCGGCTTGACCGCCGACTGCACCGACGAAGAGTTAAACGCGAAATACGCAGAACTCAGGGCAAAATATTCCGAAGACAGATTCCTCGAAGGCGAAAAGGGCAACGAGGCGGCAAGCAAACTCACCGAACTCGAATCCGCCTATCGCGAAATTCTGTCGCTCCGTCAGGAACAATCTTTCTCGGCTCAGACAGACAGCGGTCTTTACAAAGAAGTCGAAGATCTCATCAAAAACGGCAATCTTTCCGCCGCTCAGGACAAACTCGACTCTTTCAACGAACGCGGCGCCGAATGGCACTATCTGCAATCCGTGCTTTTCTACAAGAAAAACTGGCTTAACGAGAGCAAAAAGCAACTCGAAATAGCCATGCAGTCGGATCCGACGAACGCAAAATATAAAGACTCTTACGACAAACTCGTCAAAAAGATAAACAGCGATGCCGATAAAAACTTCACGAGTTATTCGACCGGCAAAGAGTCCAAGCCCGACTACGAGGGCGAACAGTCACAGATGGGCGGTAACGGCTGTCTCGAATGGTGCTGCGAAATGGCTATCTGCAATATGGCGCTCAACTGCTGCTGCAACTGCAGATAATGAAAGATTCCAAACTGATCGCCCTGTCGGCGATAGCGACCGCTATGGCGGTCGTTGCTTTAATTGCGGGTGCGTACGTTCCTGTTCTGGAATATTCCGCGCTGTTCATAGCAAGTCTGTGTTCTATGTTGCCGCTTGCAAAAAAAAGCGTCAAAGGCGCGATTTTATCGTTCGCGGCGACAAGTCTTCTTGCGGCGTTTACCGCTATCGCTCAACCCGCCATGATAATTTTCTACGTCGTCTTTTTCGGTCTGCACCCGACCGTCAATTATATCATGCGCGAAAAGAATTTCAATAAAGTTCTCGGCGTTTTAATAAAAGCGGCGTGGTTTGTCGGGGCAGTTCTGCTTATTTATTTCACCTTCGGCGAATTTTTGACCGAAGGCACTTTTCTCGAAAGAGAAGAAGTCAAAAAATACGTTCTGCTTATTTTAACCGTCGGCGGCGCGTTGTTGTTTATCGTCTACGATTTGCTGATGAACAGGTTTCAGAAGTTCGTCGACATAACCGTAGCAAGATTGAAATTCTGATTTAAGGGGTAAGCCGCTTAAGGAAAACGGCAGATTTTTACTATGGTCAAAAACGGAAATTACGTCGGGGTCGTTTCGCGCCTCGGCTCGAACGGAGAGGGAATCGTCAAAACGGAAGACTGCACGGTATTCGTTCCGTATGCCCTCCCGCAGGAAAAAATAAAATATAAAGTACTCAAAATCAAAAAGAACGTGGCTTTCGGCAAAGTTATCGAAGTATGCACTCCCGCCGAAGAGCGTATCCGCCCAAAATGCCCCGTTTACGAAAAGTGCGGCGGCTGTCAGTTGCAACACTTAAAATACAAACTTCAACTAAAACTTAAAAGTCAGATAGTAAAAGACTGTCTGTCGAAAATAGCGTTCGTCGACTATGACGTTCCGTCCGCGATAAGGAGCGATCTGGAATACGGTTACAGAAACAAACTTCAACTGCCCGTACGCGCAGGCGAATTCGGTTGCGAGATCGGCTTTTTCGCGCAGAACAGTCACAGAATAGTGCCCGTTACGGGTTGCCCGATTCAACCCGAATGGTGCAATCGGATAATCGCCGTCATAAGGGACTATATACGCAGATTTTCGATACCCGTATATAACGAAGAAACGGGAACGGGACTCGTGAGGCACGTCGTCGTGCGCGACGTCGACGGAAAACTCCTCGTAACGATCGTGATAAACGGCAGAGAACTGCCCCACAGCGCGGCGCTTATAGAAGACCTTAAATCCGACTTCAAACAATTCAGCCTGTTTCTGAACATAAACGAACGCAACGACAACGTCATTTTAACCGACGAATACGTCTGCCTGTACGGCAGAAAAAACGTTACGAGTTCGGACCTCGGAATAAAGTTTGAAATCGGTCCCGGATCGTTTATGCAGGTCAACGACGGCGTAAGAAGAAAACTTTATCAGGACGCTTTGAAGGCTGCCGAAATAACGCCGGATACGACGGTTATCGACGCTTACAGCGGAGCGGGAATGCTCACGGCGATATTTGCGTCGAAAGCAAAGAAATCCATCGGTATAGAGATTGTCAAAGAGGCGGTCGAATGTGCCGACGATCTTAAAATCCGAAACGGACTCGAAGGCAGAATGGAAAACATAAACGCCCCGTGCGAAGAGGCATTGCCCGCAGTCCTTGAAAACGCGCGAAAAAACGGCGACGACTGCGTACTCGTACTCGACCCGCCGAGACAAGGCGTAGACGAAAAACTCATCGATTGCATAAAAGAAACTCTGCCCGACCGCATACTGTACATATCGTGTTCGCCTCAGACTCTGGCGCGCGACGTCGGACTTCTTACCGGCACGCTCGTCCGCGACGGAGATAAACTGATAAAGAGCGACGGCAACGGGAAATACGAACTCGTATCCGTTCAGCCGTACGATATGTTCCCTCAGACCAAGCACGTCGAGACGTTGGTGGTATTATCCCACAAAAAACCGGATTCGCATCTTGAAGTGAAAATCGATTTTGACAACATACGAAACAAATGACTACGGCAATAAAAGCGGCAACGAAACATTTTGAAATCATATAAAAACATTAAGGTCGAAGAGAAAATCTTCGGCTTTTTTGTTTATATAAGCAAAATATTCATTGATAGAATTCACGAAACCACGAATTTTTGATCGTGCAAAATTTGCACTCTTGTGTGCAAACTCTGATTTTCATGTGCAAACTTACGATTTTGTGCGCAAACTCGCATTTTATCATTTATTTTTTTCATTTTTCCGATTTGTAGACGGTTTTGACAAAGTTTTTGAATTTTTTCGCGCAGCCGCGGTAAATACCGATATTCCGACAACGATTATCGGACATAAAAAAAACGACGAACCGAAGTTCGTCGTTTTCGTTTAACTTAAAATTAAAGGATTTCTTCGACCTTAGCCGCTTTACCGGTAAGATCACGAAGATAATAGAGTTTAGCCCTTCTGACTTTACCTCTTCTTACAACCTTGATGTCGGCAACCTTCGGGGAATGAAGGGGGAACGTTCTTTCGACGCCGATACCGTAAGAAACTCTTCTGACGGTGAAAGTCTCTCTGATACCGCTGTTCTTCCTGGCGATGACTATGCCCTCGAAAGCCTGTATTCTCTCTTTCGTACCTTCGATAACCTTGAACGAAACCTTAACGGTGTCGCCTACGTTAAATTCGGGAACGCTGCCTTTCAAATTCTCTTTTTCGATCTGTTCGATAATATTCATTGACTTAAACCTCCGTAATACTACGCGTTCGTGACCATTCTTCGTCAGAGGACCGCGCGAAGTCTATCATATTCTATCATATAAACGTCTTTATTGCAAGCGTTTTTCAAGCCGTTTTTTTATTTTTTGAAAATTTTCGGCGCAACGCCCGTTTTTGCCCCGCAACGAGTTTTTGCGTGACTCCGCAGAGAAATTTCAGCAACGGGAACGCCGCGAGCGACGACAAAAGGTTGAACACGGTATGAAAATCCGCCATCGCCCTGCCCGCGTCGGTTGCGGAATGCGGAAAGATTACCGGCAAAAAATTCTTTGCCGCTACAAGAATCGGCAGAAACAAAATCGCTCCGAAAGCATTGAACACGAAATTAAAAACAGCCGCCTCCCTTGCGGGTTCGGACTTATTAGCCGACGACAGAATGACTGCCGCGCAACTGCCGACGTTGGAACCGGTTATTATGAATATCGCCCTGTAAAACGCCGCGAAAGAGTTTTCCGAAAACGTTATCAGTATGCCCGTTATCGCCGAAGAACTCTGCGTGACCGCCGCCACCGCCGCGCCGAACAGAAACAGCAGAAACGGGTTATCCACATATGCGAATCCGCTTAAAAAATCATATGATTTCAAAGCGTTTATCCTGCCGGACAAAGCGGACAGCCCCGATAACATAAGACCGAACCCGACAAGCGCGTCGCCGACGTTTTTCAGCGTTTTGTTTTTGAAAAAACCGAAAATCACTCCCGCCGCCGCGGCGAGCGCGCCGACCGCCGATTTATAATCTCCTCCGCGCCCGAAAATCGCTATGAACTGAGCGGTTACGGTCGTTCCGACGTTTGCGCCCATAACGACGGGCGCAGCCTGCAGAAACGTAATCGCGCCCGCCTCTGCGAGACCGACGGCAACCATGGTGACAGCCGCGCTGCTTTGCGTAACGCCTGCGACAGCCGCGCCCGCAAGAAACCCGCCGAACGGCTTTTCGACACAACCGGCGACGAATTTTTTAAGTTTTGCCCCGACGAGTTTTTCCGTACCCTCGCCGAGAAGTTTAAGTCCGTATACGAAAGTCGCAGCCCCGCCGAGCACGACAATTACAGCCAGAACGAAGTCCATCAGATAACACCCTACGCTTATAATATATAATTAAATAATATAAATTATCAATTAAAGTTTGACATAAACCGCGTCAAGTGTTATCATTATGAGGTCAAAATAACGAAAATCGTCTTTCAGGGGCGGAATATTCATCCGCCGGCGTGAAAGTCGGGCACATAAGGAAATTGAAATGAAGGACAGACAAAACGACGTATTAAAAACCGTATTACTGGTTATTCTGGACGTTCTGGCGGTGTTCGCATCGGCGGGTCTTTCTTATATCATGACGGTCGGAGCGGCATATTTCAACGTAACGCTCGAACTCGCCGTTTGGACGGCGTGCAACGTAATTTGCGTAATCGCCTTTTTCGCGTTGTTCGGAATGTATTCCGTCATACTTTCAAATATGAGTATTGTCGAGGCGTTGAAACTCGGTTTCTGCGTACTCTGCGTTGCGTTGCTTGACGTACTTTACTATTGGTTGCGTCCCGCCGACGGCAGACCCGTAAACGCCGGCACGATCGCATGTTTTGCCGTATTCACATTCTTTTTGACGGGTTTCATCAGATTTTTCGGTCGTATTCTGTCCGTAGGCAGATATTTCGCCAAAGGAATGACTCATACTCAGAAGAGAGTCATGCTCGTCGGCGCGGGTTCCGCCTGCGCGACACTGCTTAACGATATGCGTCACTCCGACAAATTCGGATACAAAGCGGTTTGTCTGATAGACGACAGCGTAGACAAAATAGGCAAAATCGTATGCGGCGTAAAAGTCGTGGGTTCTACTTACGAGATAAAAAAATACGCCGTCCGCTATAAGGTAGACGAAATTTTCGTAACTATGCCCTCGTGCAGCAAAAAAAGGCTGAATAAAATCATGAGCCGTTGCCGCGAAACGGGCTGTCCGGTCAAAATTCTACCGAGTACATACCAGTTCGTCAGCGGTCAGATTTCGATTTCAAGCCTGCGCGACGTAGATATTCAGGACTTACTCGGAAGAGAGCAGGTAAAAGTAAACATAGACGAAATAATCGGCTATATCGAAAATAAGGTCGTTCTCGTAACCGGCGGAGGCGGCTCTATAGGCAGCGAACTCTGCCGACAGATAGCGACGCACCACCCCAAGGGACTGATAATTCTGGATATATACGAAAACAACGCCTACGACATAGAACAGGAACTTAAACGCAAACACAGAGACCTCAATCTGGTTACTCTTATAGCCAGTATCCGCGACGCCGGCAAGATAAAAGACGTATTTGAAAAATATCGCCCGCAGATAGTATTCCACGCGGCGGCGCATAAACACGTTCCCCTTATGGAAACCTCCCCTAACGAGGCGATCAAGAACAACGTGTTCGGCACTTTCAACGTGGCGCGTTATGCCGACGTATACGGTGCGGAAACATTCGTGCAGATTTCCACCGATAAGGCGGTAAACCCGACCAACGTAATGGGGGCGTCCAAGCGTATATGCGAAATGATCATTCAGACGATAGGCAAACACAGCCTGTCGACCAAATTCGTAGCCGTACGTTTCGGCAATGTCTTAGGCTCTAACGGGTCGGTTATCCCGTTATTCAAACAGCAGATTAAAGAGGGCGGACCCGTAACCGTCACGCACAAAGACATAATCCGTTATTTCATGACTATCCCCGAGGCAGTGTCGCTTGTATTGCAGGCGGGCGCATATGCCAAAGGCGGACAGATTTTCGTCCTCGATATGGGCGAACCCGTAAGAATTTACGACCTTGCGTATAACCTGATTAAACTTTCGGGGCTCGAACCCGGGGTCGATATCGACATAGTATGCACGGGCTTACGCCCCGGCGAAAAACTTTACGAAGAAAGGCTTATGAGCGAAGAGGGATTACAGAAGACCGCGAACGGACTTATAAACATCGCTCAGCCGATAAAATTCGACGAAGAGCACTTCTGGAAGAACATGGAAGAATTATACGCGGCGGCATACGAAGAAACCGATAAGATGAAGTACCTTGTTCAACACCTCGTACCGACTTACAAAATAAACAAATAACCCATGCGTCATACCGAACCAAGAATAACGAAAATACGGCGGTAATTTCCGTCGTAAACGAAAATTCCGTCGTATCGATTGCGATTATATTTATGAAAAAGGTCTGTAAAAAACGTCGTAACAGCGTTTTAAGCGCAGTACCTTTTTTATATATCCGCGGGTTTCGGCAAACGGTATTTCGTAAAGCGTTTTGCCGTCCGACGAATACCTTTTGTCTTTCAACCATTTTACCACGTTGCCCTCGCCGGCGTTATACGCCGCGATGGCAACTTTTTCGTCACCGAATTTATCTTTAAGATACGCAAGATATGCCGTACCGCAACAGACGTTGTATTTCGGATCGTAAAGATCTTCGGTTTTTTCGCCGTACTTTTCCGCCACGAATTTCGCCGTCGTCGGCATTACCTGCATAAGCCCCGTCGCGCCTTTTGCCGAAACGGCGGTTTTATCGAATCCGCTTTCCGTTTTGACGACGGCAAAAATCAGATTTTCGCTAACGCCGTATCTGCGACAGGCAAACCCGACTTCCTCGCCGTAGCGTTTGGGTATCCACAACGAATACACCGAAAAGACAATCGCGAAAACCGCGACCGCGACGCATAAAATTATTATGTTACCTTTCGAGACTCTCCGCGATGATTCTCGCCTTTTCACGCAACGACCCTGGCTCACCGTCATTCTCCACGAATATAGTATGCCCGTCTTTTTCGAGTTTTGAATAATCGAACTGATTTTTTATTATTTTTCTGACAAGTTCTTCGCTCTTTCCGTCGCGGGCGACGACAGAGTTTACCCTGTCGTCTTCACTGCGAATAATGACTATCACACAGTCGAATTTATTTTCGAGATTACACTCATACAGCAACGGAACTTCGCAGAAGACAAGTCCGTCCGACGTATCGATTTTTTCAAACATTCTGTCGATAATCGCCTTATGCGTGAGATTGTCGAGATTTTTTTTCGCCGCGGCATCGGTAAAAACCCTGCCGGCCACAGCCTTTCTGTCGAGCGAGATTTTATCGCCCCGCGTCAACGGCGCGACACCGACCGCCGCGCATACCTCTTTGACGAAATCGGGATTTCCGAGCAACCCGGCATAGATTTCATCCGCGCCGAACACCGTATATCCCAGACTTCGCAAAGCGTTTGCGAACGTGCTTTTACCGCTGCCTATACCGCCCGTTATCGCTATCGATTTTTTCATTTACTTAGCGTCGAACCAGCGCACCCCGCATTCCGTTTCCACCGTCAACGGAACCGATAAATCTGCCGCCGATTGCATTTCCTCCGTAAGGATTTTTTTAATCGTTTCGACTTCATCGAAAACGGTATCTACAAGCAGTTCGTCGTGTACCTGCAATATGAGTTTTGATTTCAACCCCTCGCGGCGGATGCGGTTATCGACCTTTATCATCGCTATCTTGATTATGTCTGCTGCGGTACCCTGTAACGGCATGTTCATCGCCGCCCTTTCGCCGAAAGTACGCAAATTATAGTTGGACGAATTGATTTCGGGTATATAACGCTTTCTGCCGAGCAGCGTCTGTACATACCCGTGCTTTTTGGCGAATTCGACGTTGCTTTCCATATACTCTTTGACGTGCGGATAGGCATCGAAATATTTTTTGATATATTCGCCCGCTTTTTTTGCGGAAATTTTCAGCTGCTCCGAAAGTCCGTAATCGGATATGCCGTAAATTATGCCGAAGTTGACCGCTTTCGCGCTCCTGCGCATTTCGGGCGTAACTTCGGTTTCGGGTACGCCGAACACCTGCGACGCCGTCAGCCTGTGTATGTCTCCGCCGTTTCTGAACGTGTTTATAAGTTCTTCGCAACCGCTGAAATGAGCCAGAAGACGTAGTTCTATCTGCGAGTAATCCGCGCCCGTAATTCTTCCGTTTTCAAACGACGAAACGAACAGTTTGCGTATCTCTCTGCCTTCCTGTTCACGTATAGGGATATTCTGCAGATTCGGTTCTTTGGACGACAGTCTGCCGGTTGTGGTAAGCGTCTGATTGAAACAGGTGTGTATAAGCCCCGTTTTTGGATCTATAAGCGGTTTGAAACCCTTGACGTAGGTCGAATTGAGTTTCTGCAACTGTCTGTATTTCAGGATGAGGGAAACAATGGGATGCTCGTCGATGATTTTTTCAAGCACTTCCGCACCGGTCGAGTAATTGCCCTTCTTCTTTTTACCTGAGTTAAGCCCGAGTTTTTCAAAGAGTATAACTCCGAGTTGTTTCGGGCTGTTCGGATTGATCGTTTCGCCCGCAAGTTCGTTCAGTTTCTTCTGTATTTCCGCTATACGTTCGTCGTATTCCGCCGCCATAGCGTCAAGCGCGGCAACGTCGACCTTGAACCCCGCGCGTTCCATACCGAAAAGCACGTCGCAGAGCGGCAATTCCAGATCGGTATAAAGTCCGAGCATATTTTCGTCGACGAGTTTTTTGCCCAGAATTTCGTGCGCGCGCCAAAGCGACCAACCTATGTGTTTTTCGCTGAGTCCGTACGCCGGTATGACATCGGACAGTTTTTCGTCCTTGCCGCTGAAATCGGCAAGATATTTTTCTATACTTACGTCGTCGGCAAACGCGTTGAATTCATAGCCGAATTTATACAATTCGGTGCGCAATGCCTTTTTGCCGAATACGACGACCTTACGGTTTTTATCGCCGAGAAGTTCGCCGAGGTATTTTATCGCCTCGCCGTACATTATGCCACGATCGAAAAAGTTATCGGTTATTTTAACGACGTACTCTTTTTCTCCGTCGTATAGCGAAAGGTCTTTATCGAGAGCGACGGAAAGCGTAACCCCGACGGGGAAAGACGGCAAATCGTTCCGCCCCGTAATTTCGACCGTCTCGGGCAGAACGACGGCAACTTCGGGTTCGATTTCCCCGCCGTCGTCCGTTCTGAACAACTCGGTTCTTCTTACTATGTTCTTAAAGTCGAGTTCGGCAAGCATATGCCTGCCCTTCGCCCCGAACGGAAACTCGAATTTCATATCGTCGTCGGCAAGCGGAATATCTATATGCGTGTCGATTGTGGCAAGCGTCTTGGATAAAAACGCCGTCTCTTTAGAGTTTTCGACTTTCTCTTTAAGCTTGCCGCCGAGATCGGAAACGTGATCGTAAAGGTTTTCGAGACTGCCGTATTTGTCGATCAGCGTAAGCGCGGTTTTTTCGCCGACACCCGCTATACCGGGTATATTGTCGGAAGAATCGCCCATCATGCTCTTCAGGTCGATTATCTGCAATGGTTCTATACTCGTTTTTTCTTTGAAATTTTCGGCGTTGTAGACTTCCGTATCGGTTATGCCGCGTCGCGTAAAATACACCGACGTAGTTTCGTCGACAAGTTGAAAACTGTCTTTATCGCCGGTTATAATCACGGTTTCGTCCTTATATCGTTTCGCCATACTTCCGATTATATCGTCAGCCTCTATACCGGCCTGTTCGTAACGGGCAATGCCGAGCGAATCGAGTACGGTTTTCAGAAGGTCTATCTGCGGACGCAAATCCTCGGGCATGGGTTTTCTCGTTCCCTTGTAATCGGAATACATAAGATGACGAAAAGTCGGTTCTTTTCTGTCGAATGCGACAAGAATGTACTTCGGTTGCAGATCGGCAATTATTTTCACCAGCATATTAACAAATGCGTAAACCGCGTTAGTCGGTTTTCCGTCTTTGGTAGAAAGCGGCGGCGTAGCGTAAAACGCCCTGTTTATAAGACTGTTGCCGTCGATAAGAACGAGTTTGTTCATAAAAATTCCTTTCAATAGGTAAAAATTTCTTGATTTTTAGAAACGAATATGGTATTATGATTATCGTGCCGACGGAGATTTATACTATCGGTTACGCAATAATAAGCCGCTGTGGTGGAATTGGCAGACGCGCGGGACTCAAAATCCCGTGGTAGCGATACCGTGTCGGTTCGACCCCGACCAGCGGCACCATTAAAACGGAGAACGATTTGTCGTTCTTCGTTTTAATTTTGCCTTCGGGCGGCGGGAGAACCGAAGGTTCGTCAATTTGCCTGCAAATTCTTGCCGAGGGACCCCGCTTGCGGGATACGGCAATCCCCGAAGGGCACCGACCGGCGGCACTTTTATTTTGCCTTCGGGCGGCGGGAGAACCGAAGGTTCGTCAATTTGCCTGCAAATTTTTGCCGAGGGACCCCGCTTGCGGGATACGGCAATCCCCGAAGGGCACCGACCGGCGGCACTTTTATTTTGCTTTCGGTCGACTAAAAACCGAATAATGCAGAGGGATAATTCAAACGTTGCCGAAGGATCTCCGAAAATCGGACGTCCTTCGTTTTTTATAATTTATAACGTTACGCCCGTCTTGTAAAACGCTATTTCGCGGACATCTTCGCTTTTGGCTTTCGTTTCGCCGTTTGCGCACCGCATAATCGCGGCGTATAAACCCGCGTCGTCCATAGAGTACGCGTTGAAGTCTATCCAGTTCTGCTTATGCTCTGCAAGACGATTATTCGTAGAGATTTTGAAAGTCGGTACGAAAGTCGAAAACGGCGTTCCTCTGCCCGTCGTAAAAAGTACTATCTGACAACCGCTTGCCGCCAGAGCAGTAGCCGCTATAAGATCGTTACCGGGGGCGTTAAGTATCGACACGCCCTGCTCCTTTACGCCTTCGCCGTAAGCCAGTACGTCTACGATCTTCGTCGACCCCGCTTTTTCGACACAGCCGAGCGACTTTTCTTCGAGCGTGGTTATTCCGCCTTTCTTGTTTCCCGGGCTGGGGTTTTCGTATACGGGGAACCCGTTATCCGTGTAAAACTTCTTGAAATTCGTTATAACGTTCAGAAACTTTTCGTAAGTCGCGCGGTCTTTGCATTTGTTCATCAGCAATCTTTCCGCGCCGAACGTCTCGGGTATTTCGGTCAGAATCGCCGAGCCGCCCTCTTTTACCACACGGTCGCTTATTCTGCCGACAAGCGGATTTGCGGTCAAACCCGAATAACCGTCGCTGCCGCCGCATTTAAGACCGATACAGAGTTCGCTCATCGGTACGTCTTCGCGTTTCAATACGCTTGCCTTTTCGCAGAAATCTTTTAACACGTCGAGTCCGTAACTTATTTCGTCGTCTACGTCCTGACAGTTGAAATAAACTATGTTATCTCTGTTATACGGTTTCAGGTATTCCTTTATTCCGTCGAGACCGTTATTTTCGCAACCCAATCCCACAAACAACACATAACTCGCGTTGGGGTTCAAAGCGACCCCGCACAAGAGTTTTTTAATGTTAAGATTATCCTCGCCGAGTTGAGAACATCCGAACTGATGAGTAAGCGCGAACAGCCCGTCCACGGAACCTTTGACGTATTTCTGAGCGAGTTTTTCAAGTCGACGGCACACGTCGTTTACGCAACCGACGGTCGGAATGATATATATTTCGTTTCTGATGCCCGCTCTGCCGTTTTTGCGCTTAAAGCCCCTGAAGGTCGCGCCCGTTTTTACTACCGTTTCGGGATATCCGGGGGTATATTCGTATTCGACGCTTTCGTCCAGATGCGACCTGACGTTATGCGTATGCACCCATTCGCCCTTTTTAATATCTTCGGTCGCTCTGCCGATTATCTCGCCGTACTTTATTACATATTCGCCCTTTTTAATATCTCTTAAAGCGAATTTATGCCCGGCGGGTATTTTATCGTTCCCGGCAAGATTTATGCCTACATTGTCTTTATCGTTTATTATAACACAATTTTCCATATCGTCACCCTTGATTTATTTCCGATCGGCGCATAATTCGGCAACGGCGCCGTCTTTGAAAAAGTCGGTAAGTTTTATCGTGTGCCTGCCGCAGCGTATCTCGCCTTTGACGTAACACTTGATATAATTGCCCGTGTACCCGGACGTATATCCGTCTTCGGTTTCTTCGGGAATGAATTCCTGTAAAGTATTTATGTTTCGCTCTATAAATGCTCTTTTCAGCCTGTTTTTAACTTCCGTGAGAGCCTTCATACGCTCGTCTTTAACCTTGGGCGGAAGTTCTTTGAGTTTCGCGCCGACCGTCCCCTCGCGGCGGGAATACGGAAAACAATGAATATCCGCAAACCGTACCGTTTCGGCAAGGTTTACGCTGTCTTCAAAGTCCTTTTCGGTTTCGGTTGAATAGCCGACGATGATGTCGGTCGTTATAGCCGCGTCTGGGAAATATTCGCGTATAAGATTGCATTTTTCGGCGAACTCTTCACGCGTATAATGCCTGTTCATCGATTTTAACACGGCGTTACTGCCCGATTGCAGAGACAGATGAAAATGCGGGGCGAAATCTTTCAGATTTTTAAGGCTCAGCAACAGGTCGGGCGTTATCACGTTGATCTCGAGCGAACCTAGCCTTATTCTGCAATCGACGTTGCGGAGATAGTCGATAAGTCCCGTAAGTCCCTCGCCCTTTTTATCGTAAGCCGACAGGTTTATTCCCGTAACGACCGCCTCTTCGGGGTTGAGGTATTCTATCTCTTTCAGGACATTCTCTTTTTTTCTCGAACGCGACCTGCCGCGCAGATAGGGTATTATGCAATAACTGCAAAAATTGTCGCAACCGTCCTGCACTTTTATATAAGCCCTCTCCCTGTCGGTTCCGGCGGGGAGATACTCTTCGTAATATTCGTCGGTTTCGTTAAACTTTTCGCCGCGTTCGTCCAGCATTGAAAGTATACGATCTTTCGATTTCGCGCCCGTAACCAGCGTTACGTTGTTCTTTGCGAGAAAGTCTTTCGGCGACTTTTCGGACGCGCACCCCGTGACTATGATTTTACAATCGGGATTGTACTTCCTCGCGCGCGCGATTGCCTGACGGGATTTTTTCTCCGCCTCGGCGGTTACGGCGCAGGTGTTTATTATGTAAAGGTCGGCAAAAGAGAGTTCTTCGCTCGTCTCGTAACCGAGTTTTTCAAGTCCGCTTTTAAGCGATGCGCTCTCGCAACTGTTTACCTTGCAACCGAGCGTAAATACTACCGCTTTCATATCTTCCTCATGACAATGGCGATCCATTCGCCTTTATCCCTTCTTTTTTCGAGCGCGAATCCGAGCGACGAATATCTTTCGATAACTTCGTCGACGCGGCTTTTGATTATTCCGCTCATTATCATCACTCCGCCGTTTTCGACGTGATCGACGATCGTCTTTGAAAGTATAAGCAACACATCGGCGGTAATATTCGCCAGAATCAATTCGCCTTTTACGTTCTTCTCGTCGAGCAGGTCGTTAAGGCAGACTTCGCAGGCGTCTTTCACGCCGTTTTCTTCGGCGTTATGCGCGGCCGTTTTTACGGCGACGTAATCTATATCGGTCATAAACACGCGTTTCGCGCCGAGTTTAGCGGCGGCTATGCCGAGTATTCCGCTGCCCGTTCCGACGTCGATAACCGTTCTTGCGCCGGCGATATAATCCTGCATAAGTTCCAGTACCATGGACGTCGTCTCGTGTTCGCCCGTACCGAAAGCCATATTGCTGTCGATAAGGATTTTTACTTCTCCCGGCGCGGCGTCGTAATTTATCCATGCGGGGCATACGACCACGTTGCCGAATTTCATCGGCTTGTAATGCTTGCGCCAGATTTCTATCCAGTCGTCGCCGTCGACCACTCTTCTTACCAATTCCAGACTGCCGGTTTTGATAAATCCGTCGCAACGTTTTTTGAGTTCGGCTAAATCGCGTTCGATTTTCGGTATCGTTTCGTCGGCGATATCCGTCGCAACGTACGCCTTTACAAGAGTAACGTCGGCGTTCATTTCTTCAAGGACTTTTTCGTCGATGTAATCCCATGTATTGCGGCGATTTTCGACAAGTTCTTTCACGTCCAGCGCATCGCTTATGGCGACGCCGTAATTTGTATAATTCCACATAATATCCGCAACGAGTTCCTGAGCCTCGTTAGTCGCGGAAACTGTAATTTCAACGAATTTCATAATATAATTTTAACAGATTGCGGCGAATAATGCAACCGAATACAGGATAAAAGCGCGGGGTGTCGGTTCTTTTTTGAAGAAACCGCCACCCCGCCTCGGAGAAATAATATGAGTATGATTTTACGACGCGAACGCGCGCGCCACTTCGAATATCTTTTTCTGCCCGACGGCGTTCGGATGTATTCCGTCGCGACAGATAAGACTTTCAAATTCGTTGGTATTCAGAAACTCGCGGCGAAGATCGACGACTTCCGTGCCCGTTCTGAAAGCGTTTTTAAGAATTTCGTTGTTGAACATCTCCTGATGACGATGAATGGTGTTTACATCGCCATGGAAATATTCAAGCACTCTGTTACCGTCAACCATTTTACTGATAACGTTATCGAAATATCTTTCGGAACTTATAGGCACTATCGTGCATACTATTGTCTCTATACCCGCGCAACGCAGTTTCGTAAGAAGATCGGCGTACATACCTGAAAATTCTTCGACCCTCGTCTTAGGAAAGTGCGCCTCTTCGGGAGCCGCCGCAACCGCTTTCCAATCGAAATCGGCGTCGTTTCCGCCGAGTTCGAGCACGACTACGTTTTTCGCCGTCGGATTCGCATCGGCGATAAATCTGTCCATCACGCCTTTTTCCGTAAGTCTTTTAAGCGATTGCCCGTATCCCGAACGGTTGTCGATTTCGTAACCGCTCCAATCCGAAAACAATCTGACCGCATTGTCTTTAAGCACTTCTATCTTTCCGCCGTCGGTAAATACCCCTTTGCCTATAGAGTCGCCGAAAACGGTTATTTTCTTATCATATAACATAGTCGCCTCCTTTCCGCACGGAACAGTCCGAACGGCATTTCGTTTCGTTACCGTTATTTTACCCCGAGGCGCGGCAAAATACAACCTACTGTTCGAGCGTTCGATTATAAACGGAAAATCCTGTGCGTAGAACCCGATTTTACACTTTCTACCGTATGTTTTCGCGGCTCTACCTCAAGTAGAATTCAGCCTGCCGACACGTTTTTATCGCTTTTTCGCAATAAAACTATCCGTTTTCGATTGATTTTTATAAACGAGTGTGCTAAAATGAATTTACCATGCAGGACGTTAAAGTGATTTTTGCCCAAAACTTAATATCTTTGAGAAAACAGATGAAGTTGACGCAGATAGAACTTGCCGAGAAAATAAATTATTCCGACAAGGCGGTTTCCAAGTGGGAACGCGGAGAATCCATCCCCGACGTAACGGTGCTTATGACGATAGCGTCTCTGTTCGGCGTAACGCTGGACTTTCTCGTTTCCGAACACGCCGAACCCGACATCGTTGCCGAGCAGACGACGTACGCGCAAACGGTTAAAAAACGCAACCGCATACTGATAACGGCGATAACCTTCATCGCAATAGCATTGCTCGAAACGGTCGTATTCGTCGCGCTGCTGCCCGTACTTGACGGCATCGGCAAAAACCTGCTTTATTGCTACGTTTACCCCATCCCCGCGGCGGCGATAGTCGCGGTCGTCTTTTCTTCGATATGGGCTAAACCGTCGCTTAGATTCTGGTCGGTGACACTACTGATAGTATCGTTCGTACTCGACGTGTTTTTAATCGTATGGCAAGCCGCAGGCGCATTCTTCCCCTGGATATTCATTATTTTAATCCCGGCGGAACTGGTGACGATGCTGAGTTTCAAAATAATCAGAATAAAGAAATAACTACGGAGACGCGGATAATCGCGTCTCATTTTATTTCCGCATAAAAGAACCCCCTGCGAAGACGGAAAACTTTCCGTCTTCGCAGGGGGTTTTATTTCGTATTGCGTTTACGCTATATATTCAAGCATATATTTGGGCAACTGTTCTTTCGTCGCGGAAACGGTTATTTCGAGCGCGACGTTATTGTCTTCGCAAATCTTTTTGATTTCGTTGAATGCGTCTTCGAGTTCGTCGAGATTCGCGTTGGTTATCCTTAAAATGCCGTCGATGAAAATATTTTCTATATCGTGGTTGCCGGCGATAAGTCCTTTGACGAAACCTTCAAACCCGTCGAGCGTGTCTATCGCGTATTCTTCGGTATAAACACATCTTACGTTAAGATCGATTGCGACCGAGCACATTCTTTTATCCGTAATGAAAACAACGTTGCCTTTCGCTTTAGCGGCTGCGGCGTTTACGTCGTCAAGCATAATTTTGGTTTTTCCGAAACCCTTGGGGCCGTAAATGAGTTTTATCATAAAATGATACCTCCGTTTTTTCTTCGTAATTATATTCTATACCAAACCGAAAAATATTTCAACAGTTTTTGAAAAATAATTTGCGAAATTTTTTATCGGCAGAAAAGTTATTTAACGTTAAGGTTTGATGCGAGTTTTTCGATAAAATCGCGTAACCTGTTTATTCCCTCGACAATCTCGTCGGCAGGCAAAGTGTAAGACAGCCTGATACAGCCGTCATCGCCGAACGCCGACCCCGGAATAACCGCAACGCCGGAATCGAGCAGTTTTGCGGCAAACTCTTTACTGCCGTTCGTATCACCGCCGAACAGTGCCGACACGTCGACGAAGACATAAAACGCACCGTCGGGTACGGAAAAAGATATTCCGTCGATTTTGCTTAAACAATCGATCATCGTCTGTCTTCTCTTTGAGAATTCGCCGCGCATTCCGGCAATAAAATCGTCTCCGCATTTAATCGCCGTTACCGACGCATACTGCGCGAACGAACAGGCATTGCTTGTGGTGTGTCCTTGCAGTGCCGATATTTTTGCCGCCGTTTTCGTCGGAGCGCACAGATAACCTATGCGCCAGCCCGTCATAGCGTAAGACTTCGACACGCCGTTTACGGTTATAGTATGTTCCTTGGCGTAATTACCGAGCGTGGTGACCGAAACGTGTTCCGCGCCGCCGAATACAAGATTTTCGTATATCTCGTCCGAAATTATTTCCAACCCGTGTTTTTCGCACACGCTGACAAGCCCTTCGAGTTCGGTCTTCGTATATACCGCGCCCGTAGGATTGCACGGAGAATTGATAAGAAAGAGTTTCGTCTTGTCGGTTATCGCGTTTTCGAGGTCGTCCGCCGTAATTTTATATCCGTTTTCGCGCCTTGCTTTTACCGTAACCGCGACCCCGCCGCACAGTTTTACCTGTTCGACATACGTCACCCAGTAAGGCGACGGGATTACGACTTCATCTCCGTCGTCTATAATCGCAAGCATCGCATGATACAGCGAACTCTTCGCCCCGCACGAAACGACGATATTGCTCTCGTCGCAGTCTATCCCGTTTTCGCGCGTGAGTTTTTCGGCTATCGCTTTTCTGAGTTCGGGTATACCCGCCGTCGGCGTATATTTGGTAAAGCCGCCTTTTAAGGCGGTTATCGCGCTGTTTACGATAAAATCGGGGGTATTGAAATCGGGTTCGCCCGCGGTGAACGCGATAATATCTCTGCCCTCCGATTTAAGTTTTTTCGCCTTTGCCGTTATTTCAAGCGTCGCCGACGGCGACACCCCGTTTGCCTTTAACGACGATTTCATTACAATATATCCTCACTTTCGGTTAATTTCGCCTCTCTGTCCGCCACGGCGAGCGCATCCAGCAGATCGCCCATATCGCCTTCGAGGAACTGTTCCAGCGTATATACGGTATAACCTATTCTGTGATCGGTTATCCTGCCCTGCGGGAAGTTATAAGTGCGTATCCGCTCCGAACGGTCGCCCGTTCCGACAAGGCTCTTTCTGTTGGCGTCGTATTCGTCTCTGTACCGCGTGTTATAATAATCGTAAAGACGGCTTTTCATCACTTTCATAGCCTTTTCGCGGTTTTTCAGTTGCGAACGCTCGTCCTGACAAGTAACGACGATTCCGGTCGGAATATGCGTCATGCGTATGCACGATTCGGTCTTGTTGACGTGCTGACCGCCCGCCCCGCTCGAACGGAACGTATCTATTTTAAGGTCTTTTTCGTCTATATTGACTTCGACGTCTTCCGCCTCGGGCAATACCGCCACGGTTGCGGTGGAAGTATGAATTCTGCCCTGCGATTCGGTGTCAGGCACGCGCTGAACGCGGTGAACGCCGCTTTCGTATTTAAGTCTGCTGTATACGCCTTTGCCGCTTATCGAAAACACGACTTCTTTTACGCCGCCGAGTTCGGTCTCGTTACCGTCGATAAGTTCGGTCTTCCAGCGGTTTTTTTCGGCGAATTTAAGATACATGCGATAGAGTTCGTAAGCAAACAACGCCGCCTCTTCCCCGCCCGCGCCGGCACGGATTTCCATAATGACGTTTTTGTCGTCGTCGGGGTCTTTAGGCAACAACAGTATTTTAAGTTGCTCGGTAAGACCGGAAAGTTTTTTCTTGCAGGCGTAATACTCCTCTTCGAGCATAGCCTTCATATCGGCATCGGTCTCGCCGCGCAAGGTCTCTTCGGCGGCATGCATATCGTCTTCGGTCTTTTTATACTCGCGATAGACCGTCGCCGCCTCTTCTATGTCCGACCTCTCCTTTGCGAATTTCTTCCACTTTTCCATATCGGAAAGCGTCGCGGGGTCGGCAAGCGCATTGCCGAGTTCGTCGTAACGGGCAAGTATCTTTTCGAGTTTTTCTATCATAATTTCACCGCCTTGACGATTCGGTCGTTACCCGAAATATCCTTATACACTTCGACGGCGTAACCGCCGTTTACGAATATGTCTCTGACGGGCTGCCCCTGAGCCTCGCCGATCTCGGCAAGTATCACGCCGCCGTCGAACAGCCTGCCTTTCGCGCCGTCGGCTATTCTGCGGTAAAAATCGAGTCCGTCTTCGCCGCCGTCGAGCGCGACGCGCGGTTCATAGTTTTTTACCTCTGTCTGTAATCGCTCTATATCCTCGCTTTTTATATACGGGGGATTCGTCAGTATAACGCTGAATTTACCGCTTAAACCGTCAAACAAATCACTCCTGACGAAATTTACGTCCGCGCCGAGAACGGCGGCGTTTTCTTTTGCGAGCGACAGAGCGTCTTCGGACACGTCGCTTGCGGTTACGCTTGCGCCCGTCTTTAATTTTACGGTTATCGCAATGCAACCGCTACCCGTGCAGAGGTCTAATACTTCGTCGTCTTTATCGATAAGTTCTACGGCTTTTTCGACGAGTTCTTCGGTCTCGGGGCGAGGTATCAAGGCTCTTTCGTCTACTTTGAACGAATACCCGTAAAAATCGCAATCGCCGAGAACGTACCACAGCGGTCTGCCGCTTTCGCGCTCTTTCGCCAGAGCATTTATCCTGTCGATATTCTTAGCCGAGACCGTCTTTTTACCGTCGGTAAGTTCGCTGCGTTTTATACCCGTAACGCAGGAAACCAGCCATTCGGCGTCGGCATCGTCTTCTATACCCGCCGCCCCGAAATCGTTTTTTATACGATTTACAAGGTCGACGACCTTTTCGGGGCAGACGAATTTACATTCGGGTTCGCTTGCGTCTTCGTCCATTCTGAGTACCTTATTAAAAGCCGTTATCGCGACTTCGATCATTCCGTCGTCGGGTTCGCGGGTGGTAATGCGCTGAAGTAAAAGCCCGGGCGCTTTAAGCGGATAAACGAGCGGACTGTCTGTCTTTGCAAGCAGCCGCAAAACTTCGTACGATATACCCGCCACCACCGGCAACAATGCCAGTTTGCACAAAAGTTTCAACGCTCCGTTTCTGACCTGAGGAACGAAATACCCGAACAGAGAAAACACCAGTATGCTTATTACCATTACGATAAACATAAACGTGGTGCCGCAACGATCGTGAACGCGTCTGCATGCGCGGACGTTGTCGACGGTTAAATCGAGCCCCTTTTCGTAACACGTTATGGTCTTGTGTTCCGCCCCGTGATACATATAAGTGCGCCGTATATCCTTCATAAGCGACGTCAGCAATATATACGCCACGAAAATAAGAATTCTGAGCGCACCCTCGAAAAGATTGCGCCACAAATCTTTGTACGCCGACGCGGGTACGAACCTGTCGAAAACTCTGCCTAACAGATCGGGTACGACGAAAAACAGACCTATCGAAAAAATAAGTCCCAACGCCACGCCGAAAAACAGAACGACATTCATTATATCGATTTTGAAAGTCTTCGACAGCCATTTTTCAAACCCGGAAGGCTCTTCGTCGCCCTCGCCGTACACTTCGGCGGAACGCATCAGTATCTTTGTGCCCGTAACGAGCGACGAAAAGAAACTTATCGCCCCCCTTACGAATGGGATTTTGGAGAGAATTTTCGACGACTTTGACTGTTTAAGCCTTTCCGCCTCTACGCGGATGTCGCCGTCGGGGTCTCTTACCGCGGTCGCGATCGAGGTTTTACCCCTCATCATTACGCCCTCTAAAACAGCCTGACCGCCTATGCTCGTCTTGCGAGATTTTTCTTTGCGTTTACCTTTACTCATATTCGACACGATACAGCCGCGGCGTTTCGTCCCGCCGTAAACGGTTTTTTGAAAACGCCCTTTATGCTGCGATTATAAAAAAATTACGCCCCGAGCCGCGCGGCCCCGAGCGTAATCGCGACTATGCGGAAAACCCGCAAGCCGTTAAGTTCAGATATTATATCTTTTCTTGAATTTGTCAACGCGCCCGCCGGTATCGACAAGTTTCTGCTTACCGGTAAAGAACGGATGGCATTTGCTGCAAATGTCTACCTTTAATACGTCAACGTTCTTGGTGGTGCCGGTCTGGAAAGTCTCGCCGCAAGCGCAGGTAACGGTAACGATCTTATAAGAAGGATGTATATCCGCTTTCATACTCTCACCTCACAGTCTGGATTATGGCTACATGCGCGACAAACATGCCCGCCCGCCATTAAATGCTTACCTATTATATAACATTTATTTTGCCGTGTCAATCGTTTGAGGGTAAAAACTCGCGAATTTTAATTTTAGGCTAAAATTTTAACAACGACGCATTTACTTGCTAAATTCAAAAAAGTAGTATATAATATATCGTGAAGAGTTTCGTTGAAAATTCTTCGACGAGGTAATTATGCAGGCTTGGCAAATTTCAAACATAAGACAAATCGAAAAGGTCGACCGCACAGAATCGCTGACCGATATGGACAGCGTCAAACTGCGTATTACCAAAACGCTTTTGACGAGCGAAGACGCCGTGACTTATCTCGGCGAAGACAAAAAGGTAAAATACCCGATAATCCCGTGCACCGCGGCGATAGGCGTGATAAACGAACTTCCTGCCGAATCGCCCGAATTTGAAAAGGGTACGAGGGTCTACGTTTCGTCCGTCAGAAATTGCGGCAAATGCCCGCATTGCGTCAACTCCCGTCCCGAATTCTGTTACGAATTTTCGGTTGCCGGCAAGACGAGAGACGGTTTTCTGAAAGATTTCGCCGTCGTACCCGCATCGGACGTTTACGTTCTGCCGCAGAGTATCCGCGACGAAGACGCTATATATATAGAACTGATCAAACTCGCGCTGTCCGCGATAGACAAACTTAAAATAGAAAAGGGTCAGCACGTCGCCGTAATAGGCGGAACGTTGCTCGGTTCGATCATTGCGCAACTCATCATATACTTTCAGGGCGTACCCATCCTGCTTGATTCGTCCGACGAGAAACTTAACCTCGCCGCGGATGCCGGCGTATACTACACCGTAAATTCGACAAACAACGCCGAAAAAGAAGTCTCGGACATAACAGGCGGCAGAATGGCACCCAAAGTTATACTGATTGCAAGATCGGGCGAAAGTTTCGACCTTGCGTTCAGACTCGCCGCCCCGACAGCCTCGGTTGCTTTCGTCGGATTTTCTTTCCCCGACGTAGAACTGTCGTTTCAGGACGCGCTCGAAAAGAGGCTCAACCTGTTCTCGGTCAAGACGGGATACGGCAACAGCGAAAGCGCGATAAACATGCTTGCGAACAAAGCCGTAAATTTGTCGGGGTATTCCGTACCCGTAACCGACACGAAAGACATCGAAAAGAATTTCGAGCGTATGGCGGAAGAATTTGAAAAGAATAAAACCGTTTCGCCGATAATTGTAAACATGGTCGGTTAAAAAAAGTGAATTGTCAAACTAAGTGCAACACTTAGTGAGAAAAAAGTTAAATAAATCTACCGGTTTTTGGTAGTGTAAAACTTTCTTGGGTCTGGCGTTAATTAACGCCAGATTCTTTTTTAGCGTTTTTTCGGATACTCTTTCGAGATTGTGACCTTTAGGATAGAATTCGCGAAGCAATCCGTTCAGGTTTTCATTCGTACCTTTTTGCCACGCGCAATACGGGTCGGCAAAATACATGCTACAATGCAGTTCTTCTTCTATTTTTTTCCAACCCGCGAATTCGCTTCCTCTGTCGCAAGTGATTGTTTTCACCGCTCCTTTCGGAAGTATCGACAACGCTTTTATGATTGCGTTTGCCATTGTTTCGCCGTTTCTATCAGGTATTTTCACTACTATGTAAAATCTCGTTTTTCTTTCCGCCAGCGTTGCAAAACACGCTTTTGCTTTTCCTTTGCCGCTTACAACTGTATCTGCTTCCCAATGTCCGAATTCTTTTCTTGTATATACGCTTTTATCTCTCTTTCGTATAGATTTACCTGTGGTAAATCTTCCGCCGTTTCCTAATCTTTTTCGTGTTTTGCCTTTTCTTCGTAAGTTTTTTAACGTTGAACGCAAATATCCTTCGTCTATCCACCTATAAATCGTCTTAAATGAAGGTATTTTTAATTCGCATGGAGTATTTGCTATTTGTTCTGGCGACCAAGTCAGCGATAATTTTTCGTCGATGTAGTCGATTACTTCTTTACTCCAAAACATTCCTCGATGGCGATAACTGTTTCTTAAATTACTTTTGCGTTGAGCAGTATATGGGTAATATCTCGGAATATCTCTGTAAAACGTGCAATTTCTTCGCAACTCTCTTGAAACCGAACTTACGTTTCTACCGAGTAACCTTGCTATTTCTCTATAACTTTTTCCTTTTATGTAATATTCTCGTAGACAACAACGTTCTTCTATGGTAAAATGTTTATAGTTCATATATTTCTCCCTGGTGTTTTTGTTTTGTGCTTAAAACCATTATACCATAGATTTATATGAACTTCTTTTTTTTTCGCTTAGGTGTTGCACTTAATAGTATAATTCACCAAAAAATATAAAACAAAAGCCCCGCAAGGGGCTTTTGTTGTGTCCGAAAATCTTTGTAATATCTTCGCCCTTCAGGCAATGGCATTTGACCGTCATTTCAGGGAGGGCGAGTAAAATTTTGTTAATATAGCGTTTTGTTCGTCACGCAGTCTTTTGCGTCGCCCGACACGGCGTCGACGAGGTTTATCGTAAATTCGCCCGTGCACTTCACGCCCGTTATATCGAGCAGTCTGACGTCGCCCGTAAGCGAAACGAGTTCGTCGTTTTCGTCATGCTTTATATAGATGTTGGCATCGCCCAGAACGTCGTCTATCGGGTTCAACGCTATCTTCAGCGCGAAAGTAGAATCTCCGTAAGAGTACCCCGTAAGAACGTCGTCTATGCCGAATTGCTTTGAACTCGTCGCGCCCGTTATCGCGTTTCTGATACTGTCGATCATGTTGAGCATTTCCATCATATAATCGACCATACCGGTTTTGAACTGCTCGGCGGAAACGGTGGCGTTATAACTGCAATTACCGATGCGGTCGGTATCTTTAACCCATGAATTATGCCATGCTATCGCACATTTATATGTCTTACACTTCTTGCAGTAGTAAGAATTGCGCATAATCGTTACGTTATTGCTTACGTTATCGTAGAACAGATAACTTACGCCGCCCATGTCTTTGAACGCGGCGCGGGCAAGGAAACTGAGATCGTTTCTTATGAGTTTCGCGGCGACGTATACGACGTCGGACTGCCCTTTCTTTCTTTCGATGTCGACTTTGACGTCGACGCCGATCTGAATATCCGCACCGACTATGCCGGATAATTTTACGGGTATCGTTCCGACAAGCCTGAAACTCGTGCGGTCGGCGGTTTTTACGAAAGAGTGCAACAGCGTCTGCAGACTGTCAAGGTCGGTATGTCCGCTTACGTCGTACGACAATTCTTTCGCGTCGTCGTCGGCGGAAACCGACAGCGTTATACCGTTTACCACTACGTCTTTTTCTGCGGCGTTTGCGCCGCCTGCCGCCGTAACGTTAAGTCTGACCGAGCCGGTCGCGGGTTCGGATACGCGGAGCGTAAGTTCGCCTAACCCTTTGACGAGCGCGTCGCCGTTTATCGTCACGCTAAGCGTCTTATCCGCAGATTTATCGTACGTCGTTTTACTTACCAGCGTCGAGAGGTTCACGAGATTGGAAAGTCCGAGTTTTTCGGAGAACAGCAACGCTTTAAGTTGCGGAACGGCATTCATAAGTTCGCTTAAATCTTCGCTTATGATTTTATCGAGAACGGCTTTGGAAACGCTGAATTTAAGTTCGCTGGACGCGTTCGTCATGTCGTTGAACGTCAGATAAACGCGCGTCGCGGTTTCGTTAAGCGAACCGTCATCGTTATATTCTTTTTTATACGCCGCTTTGAGTGCCAGCGTCTTATCGTTTATCGTAAGCGCGGGTACGTCGATTATCGTTTCGTCTGCGGAATATTTCAGCGTGAAACTCGTTTTGCCGATGACGTAATCTTTGCCTTTGACCCTTACGCCGAGTTCGTCGACGCCGAAAGTCCATGTCTTTACTCCCGCCGAAACGTCGGTGAGTTTAACAAGCGTCGGATAGTAATCGTCGAAGACGTCGGCAAGATCGACGGTTTCGTCTTTCGCCTGCGAGAAGTCGGCGTAATCGTTCGGGTTTTCTTTAACCGAAACAGTAAGCGTTTTATCGCCGAGTTCGGATACTTTAAGACTTAAAGTCGTATCGTAATTTTCGTCAACGTCAACGGATACGCCTATGTTCAGCAGGTTTTTAATGCTGTCTCCGACGGAAGTCGTAACGTTCGCGCCGTCGTCATCGACGGTTATGCCGAGGTTTTTGACGATTTCGCGTACGACGGATATAATCGCGAAAGATTTCTGAACGTCGACGGTTTCGGTTTCGTCTTCCGACCTGCCCGATTTCCTTTCGAGATGAGCTAGATCGGTAAGCGCGTCGGTAATGTTCTTTATTCTGTCTATCGGACATTTGACGTAAGTGTCGCCGCATTTTATGTATATGGTTCTCTCGTCCGCAACGTATTCTACATACAGATGACTTCTGACGCCATCGTAATCGCTTGCAAGGTCGAACGAGAACACGCCGCCGATCAAATCGAGTTTCGCGTAAACGACGTTGCCGTCATCGATTTTAACCGCAAAGTTCGTAACGTAATCTTTCGCGTCGGGTTCGGCAATCGCCGCAACGTTCGGCTTCGCTTCGGCGTTTTCTACGGCAAGCGAAACGTGTTCGCTTATCGCGGTTTCGGCAAGCGTTACGGATATTTTATCGTCCGCGATACCCGCGGCAAGCGTTACGTCGCCGAGCCCGAAGACCCCGCCGTCGACGGTAAGCGTTATAACTCCGCTTTGATCGTCATAGGCGAATTTCTTTATGAGTTTGCCGTATGCGACCGACTTGAAATCGGTTTTTACTATATTTTCAATAACTCCGACGACTTCGTCGAGGTAATCGTTATACCCCTTCAACACCGACAGGTCGAACGATTTCTCTTCGTTTTCCCCGCTCTCTTTCGCGAGATTTACTGCGAATTTATATCCGTTTACTTCAGCATAAAGCGTCTTGCCGAATATAACCGCATCCGCCTTTATAAATGCTTTACCGTTAAGCGTAAGTTTGGCTTTAGCGGACACGTTCAGGTTTTTATCCGTCGTGACGTCTGCGTTTACCGTATATGTATTGTCGCCCAAAGTAAGTTTTAGTCCGTTTACGGATATGCCGTAACCGTCGGCTTTAAGCAGTTTGCCTGCCGTCGGCAGAATTTTATCCGTAAGTTCCGCAATATCGACGGCGTTCTTTTCGTCGGGAGCAACAAACGCAACCGTTCCGCCGAACGAAACGTCAGCCGAAAGTTTTTCGCCCGCGGTTATTTTTACCGAAGAGAGTTCGTCTTTATTGAAAACAAGCGAAATGGCGTAATCGTTATATGCCGCGTTTATCTCGTATCCGCCGTCTTTATCCGTCTTTTTGAGAGAATCAACGACGGCGTTTATAATCTCTTCCGCTGTGACGGAAGTTATTCCTGTCGAAGTTTCGGACTTCGCCGCGCCGATTTCGTTTATGAAACTCTTTATCTTTGAAACGAGATCGCCTATATCGGCAAACGCGACTTTTACGGTTATCGCGCCATAAGCGACGTACGCCGTATCTTCGGTTATTTTTGCATCGAGCGCCGCGCCGAACAAATCGGCGATTTTAACCGCGAGATACTTATTTTCGCCGTCGGTAACAAGCCCCGCGACAGCCGAAATTTCCATACCCGAAATCGTCGCATCGACGACCAGCGTATTTCTGCCGTTCAAAAATGCGGCTAACGGCTCGAGCGCGGGCAGAACGTCTTTAAGTTCAAACGCCACGGACGAATAGTCTTCTTCAAATTCGGTTTCGTCGTTGCCGACGCCTATACTTATTTTATCGACGCCTTTTATGGCGTATGCGGATAAGTCGACCGTCAAAGTCGCCCCGGCAAGCGTTATTTTCGCCTTGTCTGCCGTAACGATCAATCCGTCGGCGTCGGCGGACACTTTCAGCCCGCCGGTTATCGTTTTAAGTTTATCGAGAGTTTTGCTCAGATCGATTTTATCGCCGAAGATGTCATGTACGAACGCGATTATTTCGTCGGCATCGCCGATTTCCGCTTTGACGACCAGATCGCGGTATTTTACGAAAATTTCGTCGCCGACGATCTGCGCGTTTACTATATAACTGCCGATTTGAGCTTTTACGTCGTATCTGCCGCCGAGTACATCGAGTTTAACGTATGCGGTTATGTCGTCGCCGATTTTAACCGCAAAGTTAGTAACGTATTTTGTCGCGTCGGGTTCGGCAATCGCCGCAACGTCCGTCTTCACTTCGGCTTTTTCTACGGCAAGCGAAACGCGTTCGCTTATCGCGGTTTCGGCAAGCGTTACGGATATTTTATCGTCCGCGATACCCGCGGCAAGCGTTACGTCACCGAGTCCGAAGACACCGCCGTCGACGGTAAGCGTTATAACTCCGTTTTGATCGTCATAGGCGAATTTCTTTATGAGTTTGCCGTATGCGACCGACTTGAAATCGGTTTTTACTATATTTTCAATAACTCCGACGACTTCGTCGAGGTAATCGTTATACCCCTTCAACGCCGAAAGGTCGAACGATTTCTCTTCGTTTTCCCCGCTCTCTTTCGCGAGATTTACTGCGAATTTATATCCGTTTACCTCTGCGTAAAGCGTCTTGCCGTACACGACAATATCGGCTGTCATCACTGCGTTTCCGTTGAGCGCAAGCACGGCGTTCGCAGACACGTTGAGATCTTTATCGATCCTGACATTTCCGTTTACCGTATATGCGTTATCGCCGAAAGTGAGTTTAAGTCCGTTTACGCCTACGGCATAGCCGCCGTCGTTTTTAATAAACGGAACGATTGTCGACATTGCTCTTTCGGCAAGCCGCACGAGATCGACGGCGTTTTCTTCGTCCGGCGATATGAATTCGTAATCGCCCGCGCCATCGATTACGGCTTTAATGTCGCCGTAACTTACGGCGAGAGACTTTATTCCGCCGTCAACACCTATGCAGACGACAAAATCCTTGCCGTCTTCACCGAGGTTTATATTGAAACGATAGCCGTTTTCTGTCTTCTTTATTTCGGACGCCGCGATTTCGGCGACGATGGACGCGAAATCTATATCTTTTATATCGGGCAACTTTGCCGTCAGATCGGCAAGTTCGTCACCGAAATTCGCCTTGACGATGTCGACGAGATCGCCTATTCTGCCGAGCGGCAAAATCGCATTCAGAGATCCGTAAGTAAGTTTTATATTGTCTTTGTCCGCCGAAAGCGCGACGGTTTCACCGAAAAAGTCGGGAATATTGATCGTTGCGAGTTTTTCGTTAAAGTCCGCCTTTACATATGCGACGACGTCCGCTCCGCCGAGATCAAGTCCCGTATTTACTTTAAGAGACACTCCGCCGTCGGCGACGAGTTTTTCTATTTCGGGCAATATATCCGCATAATCGGAAAGATCGGTCGGCAAAGGCAGTTCGGTTTCGGTAAGCGTAACTTTTGCGGTAAGAATATCGCCGACCGACGCGTCTGCCCCGGCAAAATCATATCCGTTTTCGTTAGCCGTGCCGTATATTTTAATGTTGACGGCGGTGTCGCCGAGATTTATCGGGATGGAAATTTCACACGCGCCGTCGCTTTCGGTAAGCGTCATCGCCGACATTATGCTGCCCGCAAGGTCGTCACCGTCTTCGCCGTCGCTTTCCGCGGCGTCGCCGCTATTGCCGCCGAACAATTTTTTAAGGTCGGTTACGGAAAGTTTTACTTTGAGTTCGTCGTAAGAAAGACTTACCGTCCCGTCGTTATACGATATAAAGAGTTTATCGCCGACCTTAGCCGCGAGCGATAAATTTTCGAGATTCTGTATATCTATTCTGGCGGTTATATCGGCGTTGATTTTCGCGCCGTTTACGTCAGCGGCAAGTCTCGCGTTGAGCGCATTGTCGCCCATATACTTACCGAACATATCGCTGAGGACGTTGACCGCGGTTTTTTCTTCCGTAACGTCTTCGGCGGGGGTCATATCGAAATAATCTTTGAAATAATCGTATTCGGGCAGGTCGCTCACGGTTTTATACGCGCCGAAGTTGCCGAAAGTTTCGACCATGTCTTCGGTACATTCCTGACCGCCGAACAACGGAACTTTATACGCGCTGTTGCTGACGATTTTATCGACTACCCAGTCCTTATCCATAAACACGTTGAGCGTAACGCGATGAATTTCGGAATAGTTAGCCGCCCCGGAATTCGTCTTCATCTCTTTGAGCATGAAATAGGTCGCGTAGTTTCCAGAAGTAACGTCGGTTACGAGGTCGTATTCAAATTCGTAAAGCCCGGTGTCCGCATGATATTCGACGAAACGACTGTCTTTTATGGTTTCGTCGCGGAGTATGTACGGGCTGAGCCCGAGGCACACCGAACCGTATCTGTCGTCGAATCCGCTTTTGGTAAGAGCCTTAGGCGATGCGTTCCAGTCTGCCGTGTTGCCCGACTTATCGGATACGCCGCTGCGATAAAGGTAAATATCGCCCGTTGCGAAACGCCTGTCGGCGGGCTTTGCGAACGCGCTGTAACTTATCGATTCTTTATAAAACGATTCGCCGCTTACGGCGCGACGGGCGTATATCGCCTGTTCGACGACGGTATGCGTCGTACCGTTTGAAACCGCTTCGAAACTTCCGAAGTCCGAAAGTACCTGTTGCGCGACGTACAGATTATAATTCGCGTCGTTCTTATGCTCTTCGACGGTTTCGCCGATCGGGCGCGCGATCTTCGTACTTGCGGTATCGCTCGGCGCGGAAATCTGTTCTATTCCGCTCTTGCCGAATAGTTTCGTCGCGCCGAAACTCGCGCCCGCCATGACGAGCGCGGTCAACGCGCATATTATTACTTTTTTCTTCGTCCAGTGTGTGAAGAATCTCGTTAAAAATTTCATTTTAATTCTCTCAGGTTTTTTCGTCCGCCCTCGGCGGTTTCCCGTAATTTTCCGTTTCGATCGGCTTTTGCCGAATTTACGATTAAATTATACGCCGAAACAAGCACGATGACAATCATTATTATATATAGAGTTTCATAATCGGACTATAAAGTTTGAAGAGCCGTTATCCACCGATTTTAGACAACTCTACTAATTCGAGAGCGGGTAAATCGGCTTTCTATCGACGATGCCAGCCAAGAATAAAAGCGGCAAACATAAGCCCGGACATAAAAAAACCGCCCGTAAACGGGCGGTAGAATTTCAAAATTTCAGTATTTATCGAAGATTTCGCGTAATTTACACGCTTTTGAAAAAGCCGTGCGATAGAATTCGTCAAGCGATTCTACGGTGTATTTTCCGTAATATCTGCTTTCCAGCGTAATATCGCCGCCATACCCGCACGCCGAAATGTTTTCGGCATAGAACTCCCACGGGACGTTTCCGTCGAAAGGCAACAGATGTTCGTCATCTTCGCCGAAATTATCGTGAAGATGAACCGCGACGATCCTGCCGTCGAGCAGTTTGCGGTCGAAACGATCCTTAAAATGCGCATGCCAATGCCCGACGTCAAGGCAAACCTTTGCGCTATCCCCCGTCATCCGAAATACATACTCGAAATACCCCGGCACTTTGTTGTTTTCGAGCGCGACTGAAATACCGCGTTCTTCTGCCGCCAAAAACAGGCGCATAAGGCGGTTTACGCCGAGTTCGTTCGGCGCAGGCGGATTCTGTTTGCTGGTGAGATGAAGTATGACCGTATCGACGCCGACCTTTTCGACTTCGTCGAGATCTGCGATATAGTCGTCGATCATATCGTCGCCGGGTTTTCCGTCAAGCCACAGGTCGTTTATGTGATCGTACCCGAGATGAACGAACGGCACGAAAAGCCCTTCGTCGCGGATCAGCCCGACCTGCTCTCTGCCGCCTACGGTCACACCGCCCGCGCCGCGTTTATACCACTGAGCGAACGCCCCGTCAAAACCCGCCTTTTTAATCGCCTTTACGGTGTCGTATACGGTGACGTTTACGTTGCTGCTTTGAAGACACTGTACAATCTTTCTCATGATTATAAAAGCGGGGACGATAACCTCGCCCCCGCAAAGCCGCCCGAGGCGACCGTAAATTACTCTCCTAAAATTTTCCTTGCCACATAAACGCCGCTTGCCGACGCGTGCGAAAGCGAATGCGTTACGCCGCTGCCGTCTCCGATTATGTACAAGCCCTTATGTTTACTTTCGAGATTTTCGTCGATTTCGACTTCCATATTGTAGAACTTGACTTCGACGCCGTACAAAAGCGTGTCGTCGTTGGCGGTACCGGGCGCGACTTTATCGAGCGCGTAAATCATTTCGATAATACCGTCGAGAATACGCTTGGGCAATACAAGGCTAAGATCTCCGGGCGTCGCCGACAACGTGGGAACAACAAGCCCTTCTTCTATACGCTTTTCGGTACTTCTTCTGCCCCTTACGAGGTCGCCGAAACGCTGAACGATAACTCCGCCTCCGAGCATATTGGAAAGTCTTGCGATACTCTCGCCGTAGCCGTTACTGTCTTTGAAAGGTTCGGAAAAATGCTTTGAAACGAGCAACGCGAAGTTCGTATTGCCGGTCTTCTTGTCATCGCCCTCGAAACTGTGTCCGTTCACGGTGACAATGCCGTTGGTATTCTCGTTTACGACTATACCGTGCGGGTTCATACAGAATGTTCTTACCTTGTCTTCAAACTTTTCGGTACGATATACGATTTTACTTTCGTACAGTTCGTCGGTAAGATGCTCGAAAATTTCGGCGTCGAGTTCAACCCTTACGCCTATATCCACACGATTGGACATGGTAGGTATGTCAAGGCTCTTGCAGACGCTTTCCATCCACTTGCTGCCGCTCCTCCCGACCGAAACTATGCACTTCTCGCAGAAATACTCTTCGCCTTTGGCGGCGATTCTGAAACCGCCGTCGACTTTTTCTATGCCCGAAACAGGCGTATCGAAATAGAAATCGACTTTATCTTTGAGTTCGTCGTACAGATTCTCCAGAACAACATAGTTTTTATCCGTACCGAGATGACGCACCTGCGCGTTGAGAAGATTGAGCTTGTTCTGCAGACATATCTTGCTGAATTTGGTTCCCGCGGTGGAATACATTTTCGTACCCTGACCGCCGTAACGCATATTTATATCGTCGACGTATTTCATGAGTTCGATTGCCGCCTGCTTACCGATATGTTCGTGCAGACTGCCGCCGAAGTCGTTCGTGATGTTATACTTACCGTCGGAAAACGCGCCCGCCCCGCCGAAACCCGACATTATCGAACAGGTCTTGCAGTTTATGCAGGATTTAACCTTTTTGCCGTCGATGGGGCATTTCCTCTTGCTGAGCGGATGCCCTGCCTCGAACACGGCGATTTTAAGGTTTTTCCCGCTGAGTTCATAAGCGGCGTATATTCCGCCGGGTCCCGCCCCGACTATCACAACGTCGTATTTAACAGTATTCGTCATACAGATACCTCCTTGGCGCGCCACTGTAAAAAGCGGCTTTCCCGAAGAATGAATTATACCCTTTTTCTTCGTTTTAGTCAAGCGTATTATTTGCGTTTGGAGAAAGAAAAGAATGAAAACGCCGCGAAAACGACGGCATAAAGAAAAACGGTTAAAAATCCGAGACACGTCGTCGTGTCGAACGCATACGCCTCGCGATAATTCGTCGCATAATCGGAAACCGAATGTAACGCGCCCGTTATCGCCCTTCCGATTTTTACCGACGGATAAAACGGCAGAAATTCGCAGAATTTTTCAAACCCTCCCATAATATCCAGCGGCATCCATGCTCCGCCGAGTATTCCGCTTGCCGATGCCAGACAAAAAATATAAGTCACGGGATCTCGCCCGCACTCTTTCAGATTTCTTTTAACAAATACAAACGTTTTCATTTTCAACCTTCTATCGTTTCGGCAGATATTTTTACAAAGGCGTCTTCAAACGAATTTTCGCCGGTCTGCGCTTTCAGGTTTTCAACCGTTCCGTCGAATATTTTCACGCCCTCTTTAAGTATGCCGACGCGGTCGCACAAAGCCTCTGTTTCTTCGAGATAATGCGTAGTAAGCACCGTCGTTACGCTGCCGGCGCGCTCGCCGAGTATCTTCCATAATTCCCGCCTTGCCACGACGTCCAGCCCTAAGGTAGGTTCGTCGAGAATAAGCACTTTCGGTTCGGTTATAAGCGCGGCGGCAACCGACAACCGCCTTGCATACCCGCCCGACAACGCCTTCGCCCTTTTATCCGCAACTTCCGTAAGACGGAATTCGTCAATAGCGATAATCGCCCTATCCTTTGGGTTTACCGTATAACTCGGCGAAGAATTCGAGATTTTCTTTTACCGTGAGATTCGGCGCGACGGCGGTTTCCTGCGGGGATACGGCGATCAGTTTTTTCACGTCGTCCGCACGACTCGTCACGCTTAAACCGTCGACGTACACGTCGCCGCCGTCGGCTTTGAGCAGCCCGGATATAATAGAAATCAAAGTGGTTTTGCCTGCGCCGTTAAGACCTAAAAGCCCGTACGTCTCGCCTTCTTTAATCTCTGCGCTTACGCCTTTCAGAGCCTTGGTTTTTCCGTAAAATTTAACAACGTCTTCTATTTTTACAAGCGTCATTTTTTCTTGTCTCCGTAGTATTTTTTCAACGCACCGAACTCCTCTTCCAGAAATGCGTCGGATTCCTCTTCGCTCCACTTTATATACCCGCATGCGAGTTGGGTCGCTATGCCGTGGGCAAAAAACCACCCCGCGAAAAAGAATTTTTCGCTAGTATCCTTATCGTACCCGGCGACTTCGCTTATTTTGCCGACGATCGCGTCTTTCAGCCCGTCATCCGCGTCTTCGCCGAGATCGCTCATAAACAACAAACCGAAGAGTTTCGGTTTTTCACGAGCAAAGCGTATATACGCCGACAAATATCCCTCGAAGAGGCTGTCTTTCAATCGAAGTCCGTCGGAGATATATCCGCCGTAAACTTCCCTCGCGAGTTTGATCACCTCTTTTCTTACCGCCGACATATCCGGGTAACGCAGATATATGGGTTGCGTCGAACACCCCGCCTCTTTTGCCAGACTGCGCGCGTTCAGAGCGGATTGTCCGTCGCGTTCGACTATGCGGAAAGCCGCTTGCGCGACCGTATCTTTATCGAAAACCGTTTTCGCAGGCATCGCAATACACCTCCACAATAAAATAACTACTGTTATTTTATACCTTATGCAAAATCCCGTCAAGCGATTCATACGTTTTCACAAAAAAATACCGCTTGCGATGCCAGCCAAGAACAAAACGAACCTTGCCAAAACGCCGCCATTTTCGCGCTTTTTGTCAAATTCTCGTTTGAAGTACGTCTGGTACGTCTG
>ENA-UESH01000150-UESH01000150.1-human-gut-metagenome-genome-assembly--contig:-NODE-150-length-69719-cov-7.821760_pt1 | contig 69719 bp, 52 predicted proteins | sample MGYA00243001_ERZ508002 | MGnify/ENA primary metagenome ERZ508002 (study PRJEB26167, sample SAMN06115447) | human gut metagenome | host: Homo sapiens | place: China:Anhui | collected 2015-08-07 | study... | reverse complement strand
TAATATTATTACTATATATAGGTATATGGTCAATTAATTCAAAAATTCATTCAAAAATGACCTCTATCTTCACTAAAATCTACAATTTTTGCATCATTATTTTCCGTAATTTTTGAATGAATTTTTGAATTAATTGACCATATACCTATATATAGTAATAATATTACAAGTAATATTATTACAAATAATGAATATATAATATATATACAAATTCCAACTCGTAATTCAGAAACTATATCAAATAATCACGTAATTAATAACGAATTTAATAACGAAAAAATTAGTTCAAAAATTAGTGATTTTAGTAGTGCAACTGGTCAAGATACTAATGTCGCCAAAATTGATTCTTTTGGTAGAAAAACTGGTGATGTAAAAAGTGATAAACTTTGAAGAGCTTTCAATAGAGATTTTATTAGTTTTAACTTGTGTACTCCCGGTGGGAGAGCAGGTTGGACGCCCACTCGTGAGGTCTTGCAATCGCTAATACTGTAATTACTATTAGACTTATTGATAATTCTGCTTCTGATAGTGATAATTTTATTAATTCAGTTTGAAATTTATTTAGATTTGCTTGCATGGGATAAGATTATATTATATATTTGTACTCGTAGTTATAATAATGTAAATCCTAAACAAAGTAAAACTATGGAAACAAAAATTGCATTTAGTCCTCGTGGTAACAAAGTTCTTCTTCGTGCAGATTTTGAAGTATCTACTCTTAATATTCTTAATAACGAGGAGATTAATAAGATTCCAGCTAAAGCTTATACTGTTATGGCTGTTGCCGAAAATGTCAAAGGTCTTAACATTGGAGATAAAGTAAAACTGGAAAACGGTTGTATTCCTACTCTTATTCAGATGCCGGGCGATACTCAAACACTTACAGCTAAACAGAAAGTTCACCGTGAAGGTAAATCTATTATTGGTGTTGGAACTGTTAAGTTTAGTGAATTTGTTCTTGTAGATGAATATTCTATCGTAGGTGTTTGGATTGAATCTCCTGCCGTTAATAATTAAAATATGCTTAATCCTTTTGTTTATGATAAGTTAGTTCCTTTCGTAGATGAACGTATTGAAAAACATCTTAAACCTTATGTTCTTCGACGACCTGCTTCTTATAAACGAAGTGTTGCGGCTTGGGAAAAGTTAAGACCTGACCAAAAGGCGAAAGTATTAGAGTTATTAGAAAGAACACAAAAGGATAGTGTTGCCAAAGCTATGATGCGAGGAGATGAAGTTGTCAGTGTTCCTCGTGTTGGTAGATTTGAATACAGTCCAGCTAAGTTCTTTAAGAAAACTCATGCTGAGGAACTTGAAGGTTTAAGTCGAGAGGAACGTAAAGCAAAGATTATTGCTTATCATATTGCTAATCGTCGTAGACGTAGAACTGCCGAAGAAGATGGGAAGAAAATGCGTTTCAGAAAAGATTTTGCCAAAGGGTAGAATACTGTACTTTAATGAAGAGGAACATAAGTACACAGATGATTTAGGTAATGGTTACATATCTGTTACTACTCTTATTGGTAAATATACACAAGAATTTAAGAAAAAAGAAATTGCCGCAGCGTGTGAACGTATAGGTAAGAATCCTCGACATCCAAAATATCAAAAATATAAAGGTAAAACTAAGAAACAAATTCTTTGGGAATGGGAACAAGAAACTATTAAGGCTTGTGATAAAGGAACAAAGAAACATAATTACCTTGAAACTGCTATTAAGACTTGTAATGGATATAAGCTGAACGCTAATGGTTTTATCAATGATAGAATCTATACGATAGATGATATTGTTGGTAGTCATAAATACGGTAAGCTTAATCTTGAATATTTTGTTAAGACTGGTATTCGAGAAAAGTATCCTGATATATTTAATCTGATTGCTGCTCTTGTTACTAAAGGCTATCATATTTACGCTGAGATTGGTGTTTATGATAGTCAAAATCTTGTTTCCGGTCTTATTGATATTCTTTTAATTCGTGATAAGGAATTTATTATTTTAGACTGGAAAACTAATAAGGCTCCAATTAGATTTGAAAGTGGTTATTATGATAAGAAACTTGATGGTACACTTGACCTCAATAATTTTATTTATAAAGAGGAATATTTTGGTGCACCACTTGACCACCTCGCAGATAGTATAGGTAATCATTATGCAATGCAACTTTCTACTTATGCTAATCTTGTTGAGAGCTGGGGTTATAAAAATGTAGGAATTATTCTCTGTCATATTAGAACTATTCAGAATCAATTTCAAGACGAAAATGAAGAAGATGAAGAAGTCGTAGAAATGTATGATATTCCTTATCTTAAAAATGAAGTCGGAATGATGATTGCTGATTATTCAAGTAAACATATTTATAAAACTGCTAAAACACTTTTTTAAACTATGAAAGATAATCGTAAATATCGTTATCATTGTAAAGTCATAGATGTTAAGAATTCTGATTTTCGTGATGAAACTGCAAGGGTTCATGCTCTTGAACAACGTATAAATGAATGGCTTGATGCTAATCCAAATATTAAGATAATTAGTGTTATTAGACATGAATATTGGTATGTTCAAATTATATATAAAGAATTTCAACAATTATGAAAACTATTAAGATTTATTATATAGATACTCGTGGTAAACTTGCAGTAAATCTTATTAGGATTTTTAATAGTAATTATCGTGGGCAACTATAAAATTTAGTTTGGACGATAGAAGTGTTATAAGTGATAATACAAATGGTGTCGCCAGTGGGCGTCCAACCCACTCCCCCACCGGGTGAGGGTGCGGAGCACCCGAAAGGCCGAGCGGAGCGAGGCCCACACAAGTTACAAAAAGTATTACAAATATGAAAGCAACAAAGGAATCAAAATATAACGCATTATTTAATAAACTTATTGGTGTAAATGATTTACCAAATAGACTTATTGAAATTGCGAAAGATTTAGAATATCCCATATTTAGAAAAAATGATAGTTATCCTATTAATCTTAATATTTGGGGTATTCGTTCTAAAAGTACTTGTACTAAACATTATAACGATGTTATTGTAATGTTTTATGAACGAGATTTTAATATATGGGAATGTATGGTTTTTGAAGCTACTACTGACCCAAGTAATCTAAATCTTGAAACTCCTGTTAATAATAAAGGTTGTGCAGTTCTTCGAGAAGGTGTACACAAAGCTCTTTGGAAAATAGGTAAACATAAAGGACAATATAAGGCACTTGTTCAAGCTAATCCTTGTCAAGTAATTCGTGACAATAATCGAGATGATAAAATTGATATTACCGATAATACTGACTTTGGTATGTTTGGTATTAATTTACATAGGGCGTCAAGCTGGAAAGTAAGTGATGAGATTGGTCTTTATTCTGCTGGCTGTCAAGTTATCAAAGATGTGAATCAATGGAATGACATTATTATTCCTTTGTTTGATAAGGCGATTGGTAAAGGAACTCAATCTTATGTTCTTATTAATGAAATGGATTTAGATTTGTAAGTTATGAAAGATACTGTTCGATATATATTTTATATTGTTTTGATTCTTGCGATTGGTATTGGAGCTACTTATTTTGGTAGATATGTTAATCGTAAGTTTTTAGGTATTGAAAGACATGATGAAACTATTAAATCTTTAAGAGATAGTCTTAATAGTTTCATTAAGAAATATGATACGATTATTAATGAACAACAATTTGTTATTGATAGTCTTAGAGGAATTGAACAAAAAACTATTACTATTTATGAAAAAGTTGAAAGTGATTTTAATGATAGTAATATCATTAGTGATGATTCCGTTCTCCGCTATATCGCAAAAAAGATACAAGATTGATGGCGATACAGTTATTGTTTTTACTCCGAAAGAAACTCGTAAGTTAGCTATAAAACTTCTTGAAGGTGAAAAGTATGAAAAACTTTATCTTACTGCCAGTGAAATTCAAAGGGTACAAGATAGTGTTATATCCTTCCAGTCTTATCATATTGCTATTCGTGATAGTCTTTTGGTTGTTTCTTTTGGTGGCCTTGATTCACTCAATAGTAAACTAATTGATTATCAAGAAAGATATTTAGTTGAACGAAAAAAGAAACGTAGAAATGGTTGGATTGCAGTTGGTTCTATTGCTTTGAACGCTGTATTAATATTTGTATCAAGTCGATGAGTAAAATTAAAAATTATATTCCTAAAAATTGTGTATTAGCTGGTGTTGATATTATAACTGTTATTACAGAAAATAAACAAAACGCTGGAAATCTCGGTAAATCTTCTATTGCTAATGGTGTAATTCAATTACAATCATTAGATTATGGGATTGAGATTTCTAATACACAAATGCAGAATACATATTTTCACGAACTTGTTCATCAAATGCTTAGTAGTATTGGTGAATTAGAATTAAGTGAAAATGAAAAGTTTGTTCAGAATATGGGAAATATGATATTTGAATTTCTTCGTACTGCTGATTGGATTAGGTTAGAAGAGTTCAAACATAATAAGTTTTCTGATGCAGATAGTAATGCACCTTTTATTAAAGAAGGTATTGCTGAAATAAGATAATGTATGGTACATGGATTTAAGATAGAAAATGATAAACTAATTCTTGATGTAGAAGAAATACTTCAATATCCTTTACTTCAACAGATATATGCTCGTGATGATAGTAAAGATAAATCTTTTGCAGAAAAAGAATTTAGATTTATACTATATTTATCCGATAGAAAAGGTTATGTAACTAAAGCAGGACTTACTAAAAAAGAAGCTTATGCTTATGCTAAGTCTAATGCTGGTTTAGATGAATCTTATCTACCTGATAAAGTTGTTTTATCTGCTATTGAATTTGTAAAATCAAATCTTAATATTACAGCTGTTGAAGATTTAATTAATTCTACTATTAAATCTTTGAATCTTTCAAGTAAGTTAGTTCGTACATTAACTGATGGTATAGAAGATTTAATGTCGAAAGAACTTGAAATGAAAGATTTAGCTATTTGTGAAGATACTCTTAAACAGATTATTAAAATTGCTAATGAAATTCCTGCACGAGTTGAAAGTCTTACTGAGCTTAATGATAAGTGGGATAAGATTGAAAAAGGTGTAACGTCAATTCGTGGTGGAGCTGAATACAGAGATAGCTATGACGGAACAAATGATAGAGCATCTAACGCTCCTAACGAAACAGAAACATTATCGTAAAGACAATCGTTATGATTATGAAACTGGTCGAAGTCCGTTTATAGATTACATACTTGAAGATAAAGAAAGTTATAAACCTTTATCTTCAAGTATTTGTCGTTTTACTGGTAAATCTTGGATTGACAGAGATAACGATTTTCTTATAGGTGAAAGTGGTGGTGTACTTATGAAGATAGACTTTATCTTTGTAGGTACTGAAATATTTAGTCGTGTTGCAGACTTTTATGAAAAACATGGATGTTATTGTCTTGAACCTGATGATAGTCCTAATGCCATAAAGTTTTGGCAACGTGAAATGGATAGACGAGTTAAAGGTGTTCAAGCATATTGTAAATTATACATTAAAGATATTCCTGCTTATTTAGCAGCCAAATCTGATGCTGAACGTAAGGCTTTACTTCATAAAGTTCGTATAACTGGAGACCATTATAATTATCTTAATTATGGTCGTATCGAACGTGCTCCTAATGAAAAGGAACGTAAACAGTTAGATAAAGAGGGAAGATTTAAGGTTAATACTGTTGAAGGCTTTCCTCGATTTTGGGATGGAGATTATTGGAACTTTAAGATTGACGAGCTGATTGCTAACAATAGTTGTAACTTATGTAAGGCAAAAGCTCGTCGTAAAGGTTTTTCATATAAACGTGGTAGTCAAGCAGCTAATACTATTAACGCAAATAAGAATGTAACTGTTACACTTGCTGCCGACCAAATGGATTATTTAACTGAGAAAGGTGCTACATCTTATATGGTTAAAGTTAATCTTGATTGGTATGAAGATAAAACTTATTGGCGAAGAGGTTATTTAAGTGAGAACTTTGATAAAGGTATTGAACTTGGATATAAGAAATCAAAAGAAGGTCAAAAGGCTTTCGGATTTCGTAGTAAACTTTTAAGTGTTGCTATTGGTAAAAATGAAAGTGCCGCAGTAGGTAAGAAAGCTATTGAAACTGATTTTGAGGAAGCAGGTAAATGTCCTAATCTTCAAAAGGCATTAGATGTTATGATGTCTAATAGTGAATCAGGTGCAATGCGAATTGGTACTATTCGTGTATATGGTACGGGTGGTACAAAAGGTGCTAACTGGGAAGCTTTCAGTAATTGTTTTTATAATCCCGGAAAGAATGATATGCTTCCTATGGAAAATATCTGGGATGCTAATAGTAGACATGCTGTTTGTGGTTTCTTTTTTCCGCAGATATGGGATTATGAACCTTTTATAGAAGATGGTAATTCTTTACTGTTTGCTTCTTGGAAGGATGATTATGATAAGAAACGTGGTGCAGAAAAAGAGAAAGATGCTGGTGAATATAATATTTATGTAGGTCAACGTGCTAACAGTCCTAATGAGGCATTTACGAACACACAAGAGAACATTTTTCACAGTCCGGAACTTACTAATCATATTAACGCTATTAAATATGATAAGTCTAATCATTTTTATGAAGATGGTTGGTATATACTTGATGATGGACGTGTTAGATTTGTTACTAAACAGGAATGTATTGAACGAGCTATATTTGGTTCCGATAGATTCCATGAATATATAACTGATGTACCTCATAATTCAAAGACTGATGTTCATGGTTGTATAAGAGAGTTTTATTCTCCTATTCCAAATGATGGTAGTCTTTATTTTATTTCTTATGACCCATATCGTGTAGATAAAAATAAAGAAGAAGTTAGTACAAAAAATTCACTTGCAAGTTTTCAAGTGTGGATGCGTACTAACAGTAAAACTCCTTACATGGGTAAACGACTTGTTGCTTCTTATTGTGGTCGTCTTGATACTATGGAAGCTGTCGATAAACTTGTTCTTTATGCTTGTTTACGTTGGAATTGTAAAGTTCTTTATGAGGCTGGTACTGGTGAACTTGTTACTAATTTCAAGAAATGGGGTTATAGAGATAAATTGTTGAAAGACCCAAGTAGTTATATTAATCGAAGTGTTGATGGCCCTCGTATTACTGGTTATGGTATTGTCATTGGTGATGGCGATATTAAGTTAGAGGGTATGCGCATGGTGCGGGATTTCTTATACGAAATTGTCGGAAAAACGTCCGACGATACACCAATATATAGATTTAATCAAATTTATGATATAAGTTTCTTATTAGAGTTGGATAGATTTATATTTGGACGTAATGCAGACCGATTAAGTTCGGCTATCGTTGCAATGTTTGAATTTCGTAAAGATTCTCTTTTACTTGAACGAGAAGCTAACTCGAAAAGTAAAACTAATAACACTGGTCGTAAAGTTAATAGATTCCTAAAATGAGTGAACGTGATTTAAGAGCAACTCCACTTGTTATGCCTGACCAGCGTGCAAGTACTGCTACAAAACAAACGAAAGCTTGGTATATTCCTAATTGTAATTATTGGATTAATCTTGCTATTGGTCAGAATGATAAAACTGTTACACAGAAATTTCTTGACGCTGCTAATGGTTTAGTAGACCCTAAGACTTATGAATATGTTCTTCGGAATTATATTGATAAGGTTGGTGAGAAAGCTGTAATGTATGGTGAGATACGTGATGTAGATTTTCTTACTCCTATTAAAGAACGATATATGGGAGAATTTATTAATATGTTCTCTAATTATCAAGTATTTAATAATGACCCTTCTGTAACTCTTGCTCGCAATAAAGTTCTTGCTGATAAAGTAATGGCTTATTGTAATCAAGAGATTATTAATCGTCTTAATGAAGCAGGATTTAATACTGGTCAAAAGACAATTAAGCAAGGCGAACTTAATGATATTATTGAGGAAGTTCTTAACGATTGGATTGATGATGTAACTATTACAACTCAAAAACGTCTTGAACTTATTAATACTATCGTTGAAGCGAAAGACAAGTATCAACAATGTTATTTCTATTGGTGGGCTTGTGAAGAGGTTTATACTTATCGAGAAGTTTATAAAGGTGATGTTTATCTTCAAGTAATATCTCCTCTCGAATATTATCGTATTGAAAGTGGTCAACGATATATTGAAGATGATGATGCAGGACTTCGTGTCTATCGAATGACTATTCCTCAAATCATTGATAGATTTCGTGATGAACTTACAGATGCAGAAATGAATTATCTTAAAAATATTTATACTGTATCTCCTAAATATGATGCTCCCGATGGCATAGTTCAAATCTTCAATAAAACAGATTTTGCTGAACGTAAAGCTATATTACATACTAACGCAGAAGCACTTCGTAGTGAAGCTCGATTATATGGTAAAGAAATTGATATTTATCATTACGTTTGGAAAACTGAAATTAAACAAGGTATTCTTAAACATCGAGATTTATTAGGAAATATCGTTGAAAGTGTTGTAGACGAGAATTATGAATTTGATGCTTCTGCTGGTGATATTGAAATTGAATGGGAATGGATAAATCAAGTTTGGGAAGGTTGGCGTATTGGTGGATGTCATAGTGGTATTTATATTAAGCCGCGACCTATCGAAGTGCAACGTGAAAGATTTAACAATTATAGTGATTGTAAATTACCTTATAATGGTATTGTAGGTTTACATAAAGATAATCTTCGTAATCCTATTCCTTTCCGTGTTTTACCTTATCTTGCTCTTTATCGTATTTATACTTTACAACAAGAACGTGCAGTAGCTAAGTTTAAGTCTTGGTTATTATTCCCTGAAAGTATTCTCGCTGATAGTAGCGATATGACTACCGAGGAACGTCTTGCTGTTGCGAATAAAGATAGTTTTTTACCGTTTGATGATTCTGATGCACAACCTAATGCTTTACAATCTATTCGAGAAGTAGCCACAAGTGCTATTACGAATTATATTCAAATGCTTGATAATCTTAAACAAGGTTTGAAAGCAGAAGCTTGGGAAGCAGCTAACATGAATAATGCTCGCTTTGGTGATGCCAAAGATTATGCTGGTAAGGCTGTTAATGAATCGAATTATTCTCAAGCAATGACCGGAAGTGTTTGGAGTCTTGAATGTTTTAATCTCTTCCGTGAACGTGATTATGTTGCAAATATTGATTACAGTAAGTTTGCTTGGATTGATGGTAAACGAGGTTCTTATGTAGACCCGACAACTAATAAAGTTGTTGTAGTTGATATTGATGGTTCTTCTGATTTCTCTGGTAATATTGGAATTTATATTCGTAATAATGCCGATGTTCAGAATAAGCTGAATATGATGAAAGAACTTGCATTTAGTGCAGGTCAGAATGACCAACTGGAAGTTGCTATTGAAGCTATTGAAAATAATAATATTACTTCTATTGCTAAGAATATTAAGAAAGCTATTCAAGCTCGTCGAGATTATGAACTTCAAATGCAACAAGTTCAACAACAAGCTCAAGCAGAAGTTGAACAAATTGTTAGTCAGCGTGAAGCAGCTAAACAAGAATTTGAAGCTCAACAAAATGCTCTTGATAGAGAACATGATGTTAATCTTGAAGTTCTTAAACAAGAAGGTGAAAAAGAGATTTGGAATATGCGACTTAAAGTCGATACCAATGGAAATGGTAATATAGATAAAGATGAAGCTATGGCTGCTCAATCTGGTTACACTGCTTCTGATGTTAATAGAATAAAGTTACAAAAAGAGTTAAAGCAATGATGACCGAGAATTATCGACGGCGAGCAAGAGAACCTGCAAGATAATACTACTATAATTATTGATAATATATTATATATAGTATATCTTTGTTCATGTAATAATATTCAACTATAAATAAATACTAATATGGCTGTTGAAAAAGTTGTTATACCTGATAATGAAACTCAGGAGCAAAAACAAGAACGTCTTCGTAAAGAATTAGAAGAACGTAAAGCTAAGGAAGCTAAAGAAGTTCAAGAAGCTGAAGAACGACGTAAAGCTGAAGAGGAAGCTGCTCGTAAGAAAGCTGAAGAAGAAGGTGATAAGGGTGGTTCTACTGGTAATGGTGAAGAAGAAACTGAATCGGAACAAGTAGAAATTGATGGTACTCTTTACACACTTGATGATAACGGAAACGCCGTAGATGATAACGGTGAAATTAAGTTCACAAAAGAACAGATTGATACAATGTCTGATGAAAATGCTAATGAATTAGACGGTGATTACATCGAAGCTATTTCAAAAGCCAGTGGCATTGTTATTAAAGATGAGAAAGGTGAACCTGTTAAGTTTGAACCTACGATTGAAGGTTTTGCTAAACGTGAAGCTGCTGTAAAAGCTCTTGGTGAACGAGAGGGTTTTGCAAAAGGTTTTAACGAATTTTTAGCTAACAATCCTGATATTGCAGCTCTGGTTGAATATAAGAGTAAGTTCGGTACAATCGAAGGTTATTCGGCAAATGTAGATTATAGCAAAGTTGAAATCAAAGATGATGATAACTTACTTGTTGATTTAATCTATAAAGCTGAAATTCAAAAAGGTACTTCTCCGGAACGTGCCAAACGAATTGTTGAGTTTGCAAAAGCAAATAACACTCTTAAAGATGATGCAACTGAAAGTCTTAATTGGTTGCGTAAAACTCAAGAGAGTGAGATTAAAGCAATTCGTGAACGTGAGGCCAAAGAAATGCAGGCTGAACTTGAAAAGGAAATTAAATACTTTGGTGTTTCTTATGAAGATGACGGTACTGTCAAAGTTCATAATGCACCGGGTAGTCTTTATGATTTAATTGTTGTTAAAGGTCAGATTGGAGAATACGCTCTTCCGAAAGAAGGTCTGAGAATTAAGACAACTGATGGTGAGAAACTTGTTTCTCGTCAAGAGTTATTTGATTATTTCTCTCGTCCTGTTCAAGAGATTAATGGAATGGTTTATAGTCAAGCGCAGATTGATGAAATTAATCGTCTTTCTAATCCTGCTGAATTGGCTATGCGATTTATTATGAATCTTGACGGTGGAGTTGACCAACTGATTAAAGCTGAACTTGCTAAAAAAGAAGTTAAACGTCTTCGTTCATTAGCAAGTAAGACTGGTAAAAACAATGGTAATCCCAGAGTTCAAAAGACTGCAAAGGATGATAAAATTGTTTTACCTATTAAATAAAGCAAATGTTCTTGCCTTATAATAATAACTTAACCAAAAATCTAATTTACAATGCGTGAAATTGGAACTGTGAAATTTGACTCGAATCAATATACAGATGTTAATATGCTTCTGAATTTTGATTTGATTGACCCTGTTAAACTTAATCGTAATCTTACTTATCTTTGGGGTAAGGATAGTGACAAGTATCCTCTTCTTACTCTTACTGAGGGTCAAGGTGCTGTTACAACAAAAGTTAAGCTGAATGGTGGTGATACTCAATATACTTGGGAAATTGCTCCTCGTCAGCGTGTTACTTCTCGTCTGAAAAAGCTGGTATCTGATAAAACTGCTATTCAGCCTTACGGAACTGTTGAGGTTGAAATGGAGGATAATTGGTTTATTTATCAGCACACGGCTATTGCTCCTTCGGGTATGCAATGGCGTATTCAGAATGAGGGTATTGCTACTTCGACTGGTGGATACGTTTATCGTTTTACCAATATGTCGGGTGCTCCTATCTCGGCTGATGCTGTTGCAAAAGACTTCATTAGTGGTGCTATTTGGGCATTAGGTGCTTCGACTATTCCGGGTAGCAAGTCTGACGGAAACCGCTCGAATAACCAGTCGTTCAGCAAGGCAACTAACCAGTATGGTTACTACCGTTTCTCGAAAGAGATTGCTGGTAACATGGGTAATAAGGTTGTTAATATTGCCTTTGATACTGCATCAGGTGGTGAGCGTAGTCTTTGGATGCCTTATGAGATGAAGATGTGGGAAATCATGCGACGCGAGATGCTCGAAGAGGACTTATGGTTCTCGGAATACAACCGCGATTCGAATGGTATTATCCACTTAAAGGATGAAAAGACTGGTGAGGCAATTCCTCGTGGTGCTGGTGTTCTTGATATTCTCAAAGCCGTTGGTAATTATGAAACGTATTCTGTTCTGACACTTAATCGTTTCGACCGTATCATCACTCGTATCTTTGACAATCGTATTGACTCTACCGTTGAGGAACTTGTTCTTTATTGCGGTAAAGGTTTTGCACGAATGTTCAATGATGCTATCTACTATGATGCTCGTCTTAAGAATTACTTTGTAACTCTTGGTGATAACGAGATTAAGAGTGATGGCGAGATGATGTCTTATGGTAAGTATTTTAACCGTTACAAGATGTTTAATGGTAAGATTCTTACTGTTAAGATTGTTGATATGTTCGACCATGGTATTCGTGCTCGTCGTGACCGTGAAGCCGGTAATATGTATCAAGGTCTGCCTATTACTTCTTATAGTGCTGTATTCCTTGACCATACTATGGGTTCGAATGGTGAGCGTAATATTAAGTTTGTTTGTGAAGAGGGTCGTGAGTATAAAGTAGGTGTCTATAAAGGTATGGCTGAACTGCCTGCTTCGTGGGGACTTGCAAGTGGTACTCAACTGTCGGATACGAAGGATATTGCTTCTTATGAAGTTCTTGGTTCGCAGGGTATCAATATTGATAATCCTACTACTTCGTTCTGGCTTGATTTAGCTCTGAACTAAACACCCAATTTGAGTAGTAATAATCGAAAGGTTATTACTACTCATTAACATATAAAAGATTGAATAACTTAAAATGTTAAAAATATGATTAAAGTTAATCGTTCAGTTCGTATTGAATGGAGGAACAATCCTTCTTCTTTTGAACTTCGGAATAAAGATGCTTTCAAAACTGACTTTCTTCGTCTTGGTTCTGCTATTCGTCCTGTTAATGAACTGCTGAGCCGTAGTGAGGAAATGCGAGTTCTTCTTCCTACTGTTGTTGGTGTATCTCCTATTGATAGTTCTTGGCAAGAACGAATCACTACATACTTAAATGATTTTCTTCTTGAGATTCCTGTTCATGGCTTAGAGTTCGATACTTCTTACGTTTTAGATTTAGGTAATCCTGCTCTGAAAAGTAATATCGACGAACTTATTGGTAAACTTAAAAAAGCTGATAAGATTAAGAATGAAACTGGTTCGGAACTTGAAGCTATTGTTCTGAAACGGATTAAGGAACTTGATGAAACGGAACTTTATAAGTATGTTACTTTTGTTAATATTCCCGATTATATTAGTTGGAGATATTGCCTTTTAAGTAGCAAAGTTGCTAATAAAGTTGAAGACATTAATAAAAGCGTCAATATTCAATTTTATCTTACTTCGGATAGTGAGCGTAAAGCACTCAAAGCTGCTCGGACGAAACTTCGCACTGATGCTCTCAAGAAATATACGGAGCTTATTAATAATCCGAATAGCGCACTTATTGACAACGTTGTTGTATCGACAGGTAGCGTAGGTGATTATTCAGAATTTATGGCAATGACTGCCGATGATAAGCAATCTGTTCTTCTTGAACTTATTGACAGTGACCCGCAGAAGTTTATTAGTATTGTTGATGATAAACATCTGGAGATGAAAGCTAAGATTACTATTTATCTTTGGATGAATATTATTCGACAACTTCCGAATAGTTCTATCATTGTCGATGCTTCTAATCCGGAAAATGTTATTGGTAATAATATTAATGATGCTATCTCGTATTTCTCGAATGATAACAACAAAGGTATTGTTGCCGAGTGGAATGCGAAGTATCGTAGTTTGAAAGGTTAGTCATGTATGAAACGGTAAAAGAGTTACACATCGAAATAGAGCAACGAATACAGCAGATAACATCTAATAGACATCGGAGTATTGCTCCTCAGTTTATTGATATGATGCTGAATCGAGCTGCCGTTAAATATATACAAACTAAATCAAATAGGAAAACTAATTATAAAGGCGAAGGTCTTGAAGATAGTAAAAAACGTGTAGATGATATTCAATCATTAAAACGTGAAACTCCGTGGCTTAAACTTAAACGTGATAAGCAAGATGCGGATTATCCAAATAGAGCTTTCGTTATTCTTCCGGGTGATTATCTAAAACTTATTTCTTCTACTTCTCGATTAACTTATGGCAAAGCTCGACTTGTTGAGAATTTACATGAGGTTTATCCTGATGATGAAGTTAAGAATTTATATTATCATCTAATTGATTTGTCTAAAATTGCCTTAACTGGTGATGAATTTAATGGACAAATTATTGTTAATGGGAATGAGATTGATATTTCAGATATTCTTTCTCTTTATGATAGTGATTCAGATAAGATTGATTTGTATGAAATTGCAGGTTTAACTTGTGATAGATTACGTCAAGCTCTTTCTAATGAATATAATGTTTATTGGGAGAATCTAATTGGTCGTTATTATAAAGATTGTATTATTATTACTTCTAATGCAAAAGATAAAATTACATTAAAAGTTAATGATACAGACATTCCTGTTATTACTTATAATACTACTTATGACGAGTTCGTAAATGTAGGAAATAAGTTTTCTGAAAATGATTTAATTGCTACCGAAAATATTCGAGCTACTCTAAACAACTTCTATGGTAATAAAAATAGACATCTTAATCCAATAAGTGAACTTGTTGATGATAGGCTGTTTGTTTATTATGGTGATGATTTTTGTGTTGATGCGGTTAAGATTTCATATATTAAGAAGCCACGTCTTTTTAATATTGATATTAACCAAATGTCAGATATGGAAGTTACACCTGATTTCATAGATAGTGTGGTTAGCGATATTCTTCTTGTTCTTAAAGATGACAGTTTTAGTGCTGTTAAACAACAATCAAATTTAGAATAGAAAATGAAAAGTGTAATTGTCGCAAATGATTTTCTGACAACACTTGCTAATAATGATGTTAGCAAGTTGACTCGCGGACAAGCTGTTCTTCTTAATTCGGCTGGTAAAGTCGTTGCAGCTGCTTCGGATGTCAAGGATGACGAAATGTTGCAGTTTGTTCTTGGTCTTGGTGATGGCAAGGTTAAACGCGGCGTTTGGATTAATCCTAAGTGGTCGAAACAACATAAGGAAAAGTATCTTGCTCCTGCTGGTAAAACGTATAAGTTTACGAATCTCGTAGCTAATCGTGGTATTGGTTATCAAGGTTTCGATGCTGAGGTTATTATCTCGTGTAAGCCTATTAATTCTTTTGGTGGTTATCCTCTGGAAGTTTACAATGCCAGCGTAACTATCAACGGAATTGATGAAGCAAGTGCAGATATTATTGCTCGTCTGAAAGTTGAGGTTGAAAAGACTTTGACTAAGATTAATGCTCGCTTTGGTGCTGATAGCATCACGATTGATGATTTTACCGAAGCAAGTGTTACGTTCACTGGTGCCGCAGGTTTTGAGTATTATGTGACGTTTGATGGTATTCTTCGTGCTACGCTTGAAGAGGGTGACGAGAATCAAACTCCGGTTGGTACTTATGACCAAGTTGCTAAACTTGAGAAAGAAGCAGATGTTGCCGGTGTAGGTTATAATCCTAATTTCAAGGAATATGACCGTGTTTATGGTGATATTTTTACAGCTACCGAGGGTGTTATGTATGATACTTATGTAATTACTTCTCGTGCTGATTTCACACATCCCTTTAATTTACATACAGAGGGTTTACAGGTTACTCAATTTATTGCTATTGATAATACGAAAACTTCTGCAATTACTGCACTTGAAGGAGTATTAGCACTCATTAAGTAAGAAATTGATTTGTTAAAAATGTAACCACAAGGATAACTCCTAATGCTATTAATTGTGGTGTTAGGAGTTATTCTCTTAATGATGCTAATGTTATGTGACAAGTGGGCGTGCAACCTCCTGCCCCACCGGGGAGCGAGGCCGCAGGCCGAGCCATACAAGTTGCACCATTATTATTATTAATCGTCATATAACAATAAATACGATTAGTATTATGATAAAGAAAATATGGAATAAAATAACTACTTTTTTAAGTGGTTATTATTCAGAACATAAAGACGATATTATTATTGGTTTCGTCATTGCTACTGTCGTAGGTATTTTATTTAAGGCTACTGTTGCTACTTGGTTTATGAGTTTATGGATTACATTAGCTTATCAAATCATTATTTGTGGTATTCAAGCTGCAAGAAAGAAAGCAATAATTGGTCTTAAAATTCATCCTATTATTATTAACTTTGTAGTTGGAGTATTTATTTCGTTATTGTTCTTGGTATGGCAGTAATTAATCTTCGAAATGTTGTAGCGCTCGGTGTACTTGAAGATGGTGTATATCCGAGTGTTTATAATGGCCAAACCGGAGAATATATTGGTACAGTAGATGGTGAAGGTGCTGGTGTTAAAACAGTTCCTACATTATATATGTACTATCGAAAGAACGGCCACCTATATTTATATAGGACAAAGGAGAGGATTGAAATAGACTTAACTAATGTAACTGCTTACGATAATAGTGCTCTATTTAAGCTAACTGAAAAATCTGATATTAGTTCTGCAAAGATTACCGAGTTTGAATCTCGAAATATTGATGTAGGACATTATGAATATAAAGTTCCGTGGGTTAAACCAACTCAACAATATCTTTATATACTTGTACCGATTGTTCGTTCTATACATACAATTACAGTACAAGGCATCATAAGTAATCAGATATTCACTCTTACTGGTATTTATGTTCATGAGGGTAAATCTTGGTGGATTTATCGGACGAATGTAAAGACCAATTTTGATTTTAATGATGCTGTTAATGAGATTCTTGATGTTCAAGTATATGTTCGTGAGCTTACAGCAGAGGACTTAAATCCTGTTGAACAACTTACAAAACTTTTATTTGAACATATTAATAATAAGTTTAATCCTCATGAGGTAACAAAAGAACAAGTTGGTCTTGGCAATGTTGATAACACTGCCGATATGGATAAACCTGTATCTCGACCTCAGAAAGAGTATATTGATGCTCTTGAAAATAGGATTAAAGGTTGGTTCAAACAGTTGAATGTTTGGATTAACAATCATGTTGCAGAAGTTAATAAGAAGTTTCAAGATGTTTGGGTTGCTATAAACAAGAAACTTGATAAAGAAGATTACGAGAATGATAAAGATAATTTCAATGCTCATATTCGTAATTATGATAACCCTCATAGAGTTACTGCCGCACAAGTTGGTTTACCAACTGCCGCAAGTGACATTGAGAAATTAAAACAAAAAGCTCAAGAACTTCAAGGTTTGCTTATTAATAAGCAAGATAAAACTTCTGAAGAACTTGTTACTGATAATAAACGTATTGTAGATGCTATTAATGAGATTTATGGTATTGTTGTAGAACACAATGATCATGTTCGTAGCAACAGTATTAATCAAATTGAAGTTACAAGTGAGATTCCTACTACGTTTGAAGATGGTACACTTTGGATTCGTATTCCTCGAAATGAAGAAGATTATATAACAATTAAGATTGAAGCTGTTCCGGTTGATTCTACTATACGAATGATTAATTCGGAAGGTAAAGAATCAGCAGGTATTGGCAGTGCAAGTCTTGAATGTTTAATTCAAAGTCGTTTACATTATATTGTAGAAAAAGAGAATTACATTACAAAAGATGTTTATGTCGATGTAGGTGCTGAAGATACGACAATTAATGTTGTTCTTACACTTAAGACTAAAAAGACATTAACTGTAAATGCAACTCCTGATAATGCTTTAATTATATTTACTGATAAACCTTCTAATGTAGTTATTGCTAAAGGTACTGGTACTCTTACATATGAAACTTATGACCCGCGTGATATTTTAATTCAAGTTGGTGCAAGTGGATATGAAACTTACGAAGAGCGTATTACATTAGATGAGAATATAATTCGTGATATTACTCTTACAGCTCTACCAGTTGAACAAGGTGCTGTAAGTCTTACAGTAGTTGATAGCGAAATAAAGGCCAAAATAGCCGCATACGTCTATGATAAGGACACGGGTGGTATATTAGGTCAAGTCACAAAAGATACGCCGCTACAACTCACCGGAGATGTCAATACGAGCCGAATTTTGAGGTTTGTTTCGTCGGGTTATATAGAGGTTGAACAACTGGTAACTTATGCAATTCCTACCGCAGAAGTTACTGTTGAAATGGATAAAGTTCCAGTTCAATCTGGTACTATCTATGCAACTGCTGTAAATACTGAATCTACTGCTTTAGACGGTGTTACGTTTGAGTATAAACTCAGTACTGAAAGTGATTGGAAACCTCTCAATAATGATGAATCGACTGCTGGTAAATCTGAGGCTGTTACAGCTCCAGTTGGAACAAGTATTGATTTCCGAGCTTCTAAAACTGGTTATATAACTAACACTGGAACTGGTACGATTAATTCTACTGGTGAACATAGTGTTACTATTGTACTTGAAGAGGTTCCGCCTGAACCTACTACTAAACAATATTATATCCATGCTGTAACTGAGGAATCTGTTAATATCACAACAGGTGTTCATGGTTATTTATGGAATAATAATAGTTGGGTTGAACAAACTTTACAAGGTGGAGCAATGGGATTTGCTTATACTGGTGAACCCGGAACTTCTATTCGTGTTAAGTTTACTGCTACCGGATACAACGATACTGAAAAAGATATTGTTTTAGAAGATGGTAGTACAGAACCGATTGATGTTAAAGTCGTAATGACAGAGGAAACTCCTCCTCAACCTACAACTAAGGAATATTTTGTATTCGCTGTTACTGAAAAGAACGCACCAGTTGAAACAGTTACTGCTGCTTCTGTATTAGTTGATGGTGAATGGATGCCTCAAGATTTACGAACTGTTGTAGCAAGTATCGGATTTAGCTATACTGCTATACCTGGAACTGTTATTAAAGTCAAATTTGTTGCTACTGGATTTATTACTGAAGAAATTGATATTACTCTTCAAACTGAAAGTGATGAATCTTTAATCGTACCTGTTACTCTTCGTTTTGAGGACGGTATTGATTATATGCAAATCGAAGGTGACGGTACTAAACATCCTATATTTAGAGTTGGTAATGTCGAATCTAATTAACGGTTTAATGATATGAAAGAATCAGTAATTCGTAAAGTATTTTGTGCCTTAAACTGGCCTCCGAAAACTGGTGCTTTTCAGAAGTTAATTACTTTTGTAGTTGAAGGTTTAGCCACTAAGGCTGAATCTTCAACTGTTCAACAATTACAAACAAAAGTAGAAACTCTTGAAAGTACTGTTAATACATTACAAGAAACTGTTACTACTTTAAGTGGTAAAGTAAGTACATTAGAGAGTAATTATACTTCTTTGGAAAGTCGTGTAACTGCTCTTGAAACACCACAAGGTTAATATTAATCTACAACTATGGCACAACTTAATCTTCTTGAACGAGCTACGGAAGCTGTCGTAATGCTTAATGGTAATCGTCGGCAGGTTCTTGATATGTGGCTTAATGGTAAAAAAGTTTGGCCAATAGATGAACCTGTTGTAGAATTAGCTGTTGATAAAACTCTTGTTATTCTAAATAAAGATAATAATTATCATGATACCATAACTGTTTTCGCAAGTGATACAGCTGAATGGGAATTTGGTAATTAGTTTGTTATTATAGTTAATCGACCAAAAAAACAAATGGCAACTATTCCGAGTTATTTATCATGGGTTCCTAAAACTGGTACTGGAAATGTACAGATTAAGATTAATTCTGTGAATCCTTATACTGGTCGTGCAGATAGAAGCACTGAAGTTCCCGGTAAGATTGTCGGAAAGACTAACTCAGTTACAGTCACAGTTCTTGAAAAGGCTGCTGATGAATTTATTACACCTGATGGTTTAACTATTAATGTTGCTAAAGGTGGTGAAACAATTCATGTAACTGGTAAGTCTAACTCGAAACTTCTTACATTTACATGGAAAACTAACTTCGGTATTGCAAATGTAACATCATTTAAGGTTAATAGTAGTACAACAGCTACATCTGGTACTGCTATTACTGGTGACCCCGGTGCTACTGGAGAATATACTTATGATGCTACCATTGTTGTACCGAAGAACGAAACTATCGAAGCTCGTTCTGCAACTCTTGAAATTAAGGGTGAAGGTTCGACTGTTGTTAAAACTATTACTATTACTCAGGCTCTTGGTGACAGCTATCTGTATCTCAATTCGCAGGGTACAACTACCGCAACTGTTACTATTCCGAAGGGTGGTGGTGAGCAGACTCTGAGTGTTCTGTCTAATGACGAATGGACATTCGAACCTGCTGAATAAATTAATTAATCATTTATGAGTGTTATCACTAATAAATGGAATGACGGGAGTGGAGATTCAATTAATATTGAATCTCCCTCTTTTCAAGGAAATCAGACTGTTAAAATTTCATCACCTGTTCAAAAGGGTACTTCTAAAAGAAGTATGAAGTTTATTGGAAAGTGTAAAAAAGATTCCAGTAAACAAGTTATTCTTACTGTTGAACAAGAAGCATCTATTTATACATATGATTTAACGTTAAATAGTGATAATACTGAAATTACCGCAAAAGGTGGAACTACAACTATTACAGCTGTACTTAAAACGTATCGTAATGGTAATTTAGTTAGTACAGATGATGTTACACCAGTTCTATCAGGAAGTGCTACTGGATTTTCTATATCTGGTACTAAGGTTACTGCAAGTAATCGAACTACAACTGTTGGTAGTAGGAGAAGTATTGTTGTAACTGGTAAATATTCAAATACATTTGATGGTCAAACAGTATCATCAACTATTACTATTTATCAAGAAGCCAATGAGGCTTCTTATGGTGCTTTAACAGGTGGTTCTATTTTAGCATCTGATATTCCTGCAAGTGGTGGAACTTCTTCGACTAGTATTTCTAATATGTCGCAAACAATTAGTTATACATCTGGTTCGACTCGTGCTGGTACAGTTACTTATTCAAAAACAAGTGAAATTACAGTTTCTTCTCTTGGAACCACAGTTAAGGCAAGAACTAAGGCTGGACAAGTTACTGTAACTTATACTGGTGAAGGTAGTGTAACTGCCAAGAAAACTGTTGATATTTATCAAGCTGAAAATAAAGTAACTAATAGTAATTACAATCCTCGAATTACTGCTTACGGAACTCCTACTATAAGTATCGGTAGTGGTTTAACAGCGGCTGGTGGTTCTGCGAGTGTAAGTGCTTCTGTTACTAATACTGAAACTTATAATACTTTGTATAGTTCGGGTGCTACTGGCCCGAATCAAACACGAAGTGTTGGTGGTAGTCTATCAATTTCTATGACTGCTAACGGTAATAGTAGATTCAGTTTATCTGGAAATACGATTATTCATAGTAGTATGGAAACCAATGAAACTACTGATACTGTTACTATAAAAGCTGTAAATGACGGAGATAGTTCTAAGTCAGCTACTGCTTCTAAGAGTATAACAAACAGTAAAACTGTTAAATCTATTTCTGGTGGTGTTTATAAATATGGTTATGTAACATCTGGTCCAATTACGAATGCTACGATTCCTGCAAGTGGTGGTTCTGCTACTGCTAAAGCTGGAAATGGTACTCAAAATTGGAGCAAGTCTGCTACTATTACTACTTATCAATATGATTCTGGTTCTACAAAAGATGTTACAACTGAAAATGCTTCAAGTGGAACAAATAATGTTTCACCGAGTATTGCTTCTATTGAAGCTACTGCATCTTCAAAAGGAACCACTGTTTCTTCTCAAACTACTATAAAGAGTCAACCTGTTATTTGGTCGGCTAATGGTGAATCTGCAGGTGCAACAATGTATATTTATCAAGAAGCTAACAAGATTGAATCCTATAATTACGGTAGTTGGAATATTGGTATTACAGCAAATCCTACAACTATTGCTGCATCAGGTGGAACTTCTACTATTAACGCACGTTGTACGAGACTTAAAACTCCTTTATATACATCTGGTTCTATGGGAGCAATTACCATTGAATCTGCAACTCCAACGTTAGCAATTAGTGGTACTGGATTTACATTAAGTGGAACTACTGTTACAGCATCTAAAAACAATGGTGGAGCTCGAAGTTGTACAGTAACAGCATCAAAAGAAGGAGTTGTTTCAAAAACTATTACTATTACTCAATCAGCTGGGCCTGATGGTATTGGTTATATGCAGATAGAAAGTGATGGAAAAAGTCATCCGATTTTCAGAGTAGGTAATATTACAAGAAGTATTGAACCTACGTCTGTTAATCAAAACTCTGACATTACATCTGATAAAGATAGTAGTATATTCGCAAGTCTTAAACAACTATTATTTAAATTCATATAGTTATGGCTAAAAGTAAAAGTGCTCTTAAAGAGTTTTTTAAATCTGGTAAGATTCCTACTGAATCTAATTTTGCTGATTTTATTGATAAAATTCCCGTAGGGGGGGGGGCAAATAAAGACACTACTCTAATTACTTTTGATACTGAAAATCCTTATATAAGGGGGTATCGTTTTATTACTCTTGATGATGCTTTAACATATCTGATATTTGGTTTATATAATGATTCTGAAAGAGTTATACTTCCTTATATAGTAATTAAATGCCATACAGCAAACCCTATTGAACATGGGGAATCTATTCCAGTTACTTATGCAATACTTACTGGAAATCAAATGATGGATTGGTATATTGCAATGAGTGCTCAATTGCATGAAGTTGATGATGCAACTCTTATTGATAATATGCCATCTGATTTGGTTTGGAATCCTATCAATAGCAATCCGAATGTTCGTGTTGTAATAGATGGTAATAGTACATTTATTTTACATCCTGTTAAACAAGAAAATAATTGGTATGTTGGATATGCAATAGAACAAGTTGTTAGTATAGGTCAAGGCAATGCTGTATATCGTTATCATCCTAATAATAATTCTTCAACTATTTGGAATAATGATGATAGTACCATAATTGCAGATTTAAGAAATACAAGCAAATTCAATAAAAAAGCATGGTAGATTCTAACTGAATAAATATCGGAGTCTACTATTATAACTAATAATCAACTTTAATATTTATTTAATATGGCAACAAAATCACAACTTAAAACTTATTTTGAAAAAGGTGATATACCTACTTCTACACAGTTTGGTGAATTGATTGATAGTTTACTTAGTGTTCCTTCAGAAGATACTATGGATCGACCTAATCAAAATTTATTTTTTGGTAATGGTGAAGAGAATCCATATATGCAAGGTATTCGAACTATAAGCATAGCTAATAATACTAATGTTATAAATATATGGATATTTACAACACATAATGTTAATGATGCTAAATTAGCAATTCCTATGTTTATACTCTCGCGATTGAGTACTACAAATCCAAGTTTATTACCTACTAATGAAACTTTAAGATATTGTATTCCTACTAGGGTAAATATTGATGATTTTGTTAATGCAGCTCTTGATTGCGATACATCAGCAGATTCTGAACTTATGACTCAAATTTATACTTGGGAATTTAAACCTTTTGAAAAAGAAGATGTTGGTAATCGTTATATATTAAATGTACTTACCAATATATCAGGTGCATTTTCTAGTTTTAAATTTGATTTAGCTGATGTTAACATTGGTGGTACAGCTAAAACATTACCTATTCGTTTAATTGGTATAATTGATAATGATACGAGATTAACTGTGACAGGTATATATAATATTAAAAATGGTGTTAACTGGGAAGAGTTTGAAAATGCTTGGAATAATGTTACTAGATTATTAAAGGTTACAAATGGAACTGTAACAAGTACTAATGCAATGGTTGTTACTCGTATTAATACTATTAAAGATAATTATATGATAAAACAATAAGTCATAAATATAAAAATCATGAAAAAGGTCTATTGTAAATTCTTACCATTCAAAGGATATTTATGTATGACTTTATTATGGTGGTTAATAATTCGTACTGAATATAAAGATAAAATAACTTCTACTGTTGAACGACATGAATCTATTCATAGTTATCAACAAGTTATTTTATTTTTATTCAGTCTTATTGTAAGTATCATATTAAGTCTTACTACAAATTATTCTTGGTGGTGTTTATTACTTGCTACTCCTGCAATTCCTTTATTAGCTTATATTGTTAGTTGGATAATTGAAATTATATTACCTCCTTATGACCGAGCTTATAAAGATATTTGTTTTGAAGGTGAAGCAAGAAGTTTAGAATCTGATAAAGATTTTAGAAAGAAATTGTTTCCTTTTAGTTTCTTAAAATATATTCCAAATAAGAAATATGGTGGTCGATGAAATTGATGAATGGTAAATGGAACAACTCGTAGAACATTTTGTTGAGTTATTCAGTACTCATTTCGATTTATCATTTATGCTTTGTGTGAATGTTTTAACATACATACTCATTAAAGTAATAGATGATATTAATGGTGATAAATCTGTTGGCACATGGACTAAACGACTGGTTATGCTAATTAGTTGTTTTGTTATTGCCGCAGGATATATAACAGGTGGATATGAAAATACTACAATTCTTATTAATTCTGCTATTCTTGCACCAGTTGCTTGGAGTTGGATATTCAAACCGATTCTAAAAAAGATTGGTGTTGATTATAAGAAAATTGATAAAACTACTAAAACTAATTAAGTTATGGCAAAAGTAACTCGTGGTGCTGGTACGGCTGGCATTAAATCTGGTGATGTTAAGAAGATTAAGAAAGGTTCTAAAAAGAAATAAAACACTATGGCAAACTTTAAGCACAAAGTGTTCTTATTAATTGCTAAATGGATACCCGTAGCTGTTGCTGCGGGTATTCTGATTAATAATACACTTGCAATGTTGGATGTCAAAGATGTAATATTAGATTTATTTGATATTACTGTTGGTAGTTTGTTAGCTTTCGTTATAATGATGTATGCTTGTAGTTATGTATTTAACTTTTGTTATTGGCATAAAATTGTTATAACTTATGACCTATTTGTGCTATTATATATTCTGCTAATTCGTTATACTAATATTGGTGAATGTAGTAACGGTTTATTACTTACAATTCATTATATTCTTGCAGGTATATTTATAGCACTAATTTGGTATGTTAAGAAAAGGTGTAAAATTACTGATTAAAAAGATGGTGGATTATAAGAAAGCTCTTGTAACAATTCTCGAAAATACTCTTGAGAATGTTAATGCTGGAAATACTAATATAACTGAGGAAGAAGCTTCTGTTATTATAGACCATCTTACAATGCTCAATAAAGGTGTAGCTACTGTTTCAAAAGCTTATGCTTATGAACATGTTCTTCATATTACATCTAATAAATTTGATTATCTTGTCAGAAAAGGTATTATTCCTCACGGTCGTAAACGTTTAGGATTTAATGAACTTAGTTGGGTTCTTAAAGATTTAGATGAAGTTAAACGTTATTTAGCTAATAATAATGATCAATAACCTTTTGCGCTTGTAAATCCCGTAATCTTAATAGGTTACGGGATTTTTCATATCCTTATGTTATTGGAGATATTAGTTGTAAGTTTGTAGTGTAGTCGATTACTCTATCATTTAATAACAAACAAACTAATATCAATAATTGTATGAAAATGATTGATACTGAAACTGGCCATGAGATGGTTGAAGTTTCTGGACATGACAAGAAAGAGTATGCTTCGAAAGGAGTTGCAGGTACTGGTCTTGGTCTTGGTATTGCAGGTACTGCGCTGTGGCTGTTGAGCGGTGGTCTTGGTGGTGGTTTATTCGGTAATCGTGCAGGTGTAGCCGCAGCTACTGGTATTGGTGCCGAGGGTATTGCTGAGAAAGAAGACAAGTGCGAACTTATTAATGGTATGTGGCAACTGGCTTTTAATGGTCAGACAGCTCGTTGCAACGATCGTCATCAAGTTGAAGCTGAAATGTTTGGTCTTTATAAGAACCAAATTGATGCAGATTTCAAGCTGTATAAAAGTCAGCGTGATGGATTTGATGTTACTAATACTCGTATAGGTGAGCTTGAAAAAGAGGTTGCTGTATTGCGTGCTACTCGTCCGTATCAGGATGCTCTTATCAAGTGCGCTATTGAGCGTGTTGCAGAACAAGCAGATTTTAATCTGTTCCGTCGTACTGCTTACATGATTAATGGTGAAGTTGTTCTGCCTAATACTCCTACGGTAACGGGTTATCCTGCTTATCGTGGTTGCACTTGTGTTACTGAACCTACGCCTGCTCCGTCTAATTAATCTACTTTTTCTATTTGAGAAGTATTCCGATATAAAATTCGGAGTACTTCTCCTTTTAATTTAATTATAACAACTATGAATGGCCCTACATTTAATATTGGTTATGACCCTTTGTTAGCAACCCCTTATAATCATATGAATGATTATACTAAGGAAATTGATGAAAGACTTCGGTATCTTCAAACTATGAAAGAACGAATGTTAAATCAAAATCAAATTGCTAATAATCAAAAAGATTCTTTATGGTCTGCAATTGATAAAGAGATCAGTGGACTTAATGAAGAACAAAGAAATATATTATTTAATGATAATAAATATATCCAAATCGATACTCAACTGAAACAACTTGTTCAAGAAGCATTGATTAATTCTGTTAAAAATATTGTTGAACAATCACCCGTTGGCAAAGAATTACTTACTCAGCAACTTAATTTTATTAAGTCAAGTAAAAATGCAATAATTGCTGAATCAAATAAGAAACTCGAACTCTTCGAAAAGTTCCAAATTGCTACTAAGGCAAATCCTAATCTTACATATAAAGAATTTTGTGAATCTGTAAATAAATAAACTATGATTGATAAAGATAAATTAATTGAAGAACTTCTGAAATTTATTAATACTAAGATTTCAGATATATCAAGTAGTAATCCTTTATTTGATATAGTTGCTAAACCTTATTTATCTAAAATTGTTGATGCTAATGTATCTAAATTGGATAAAGCTCTCTCGTTAATTACTGATGAAAATGGAATGGTTGATGGTGATGGTCTTCTCAATGACATGCTCGATAGACTTATTGTATCAAAAGCTAATACAATAAATGGTGTAACTATTGGCGAAGGCTCTATTAAATTAACTATTCCATTTATCAATAAAACTGTTGTTTTCGATAAAGAAGATTTTGATGAATTAAAAACTAATATTGAAAAATATGGAAAACTTAAACAAACTGATAGACCATTATAAACAGACTGTTCGTATTGATTCTAATAATGCTTGGGATATAATTTGTCATTTCAAAGATGCTGTATGTGATAATACAGATGTTGGTGAAGATAAATTATTTGAAATTATGACAGAAAGATTTTCATGAGAAATTAATTGGTAAACATTTCACTGAACCTTATGCTTTATATCAAGTTTCTCAAATGTATCATACTAATAATAAAGGTATTAAGATTGATGCTCCTTTATTTAGTATTGAAGCTACTAAAAAGATTTATGATAGGAGAATACGTCCGTTAAATAAGGATGTTACTATGTGGGATGTATATGTAGCTCTTAATGCTCAATATCACGATAATATTAATCTTTATGAGAAGTGGTTTCCTAATGCAACAAATAATGAAATCGAAGATAAAATCGTAGAAGCAACTATTAGTAATTGGTTCGAAGATGAAGATGCAAGTAGTGATAAGGTTTGGGAATATTTTAGGGTTATTTAATGGGCTATTGTAATTTGTTTGGTAAGACGTGCTATTAGATTAGCACGTCTTTTTTCATGTAATTACGGCTGGAAATGGGGGATTTTAACGTATATTTGTTAGTAGCCCAATATAATATACCTATTAATATTAATCCTCTTATACGCCTATCTATGTTCGATTATACAGCTATTATAGTAGCTATAATAACATCCATAAGTACGATTGCTGGTATTTATCTAAAAGAATGGTTATTTCCTAAATGTAGAGAACAAAAACTTACTATTGAAAAAAGTAATTGTTATATAGAACTTGATAAGATATGTGCTTCTATTCGAGATACTATTCACGCTAATGCTGTTTATATTGCTTATTTTCATAATGGCGGCCATTTCATTAATGGTGTAAAAATGGATAAATACACTGTTGTTGGTGAAGATTATGATTGTTGTATAGTATCTTATAAGAAATCTTTTAAGGATGTTCTTGTTAATAATTTTCCTTATTTATTTCATAATCTTCTTGTTAGAAATCGTCATTATTGTAATGATGTTAGTAAATATAAGTTTCAAGATAGATGTTATAAAGATGAACTTGAAAGTAGAGGTATGAAATCTGCTTATACTTTTCTTATTAAAGACCCTATTAAAGAAACACCTATTGGTTTTATTTCTCTTGAATATAATATCGTAGAAGGATTTAATCCTGATGATGAAAAATATATTTGGAAAAAACAAAATACTATTGCTAATCTTTTGAATCTAAATAAGTAAGATATGGGAACACTTAATCAATATGCAGCTCGTATTGCAAACATGGTTAATCAACCTAATAATCACGAACTTAAAGAACGTGTTAAGGATATGATTAAAACTATGTTTGCAAATCGTATTCGACAAAGCGTTGAGAAAAATGGAATAGATGATATTCTTAAACTTACTTTTATTGCTCCTGTTGAAGAGTTGAAATATAGTGATATTCTTCCTACTGAATATCGAGTTGCTAATAAAATTAGATTGTTAGGAACAAAGTACAAAGTTCCTACACCAGTGCGCATACAAAGTGATGCGCCTTTTGCGTTTGTAGGTGATACTGTTGGTAATGGATATATGTATGAGAGTTCTATTACATCTCTTAAACTACGTCAAAGTGGGCGTCCAACCTGCTCTCCCACCGGGTATCCACGAGCTTATATTATATTAAACGGTCATATAATTATTGCTGAAAAAGTTGGTACAAAAGATATTGATGATAGACGACCAATTAATGAAGTAATGATTACAGGTATATTTGAAAATCCTGATGAAGTTCTTTCGTTCTTTAAGAATGAAGATGGTCAAGATATTGAATTACCTTTACCTAATGATATGCTTGAAAGTATAATTCAAGAAATACTTAAAACTGAATTTGGTATTTATCCTCAAGATTTGGATATTAAAACAAATAATAATAATCCTACTATTGCTCAACGTGGCAATGGCCAAGATTAACATCATGTTTCTATCATTATGGTTGATAACGAATATTATTGGAGAGATTTTGTTAAAGAAGTTCAAATACAACTTAATTCTTTAATTAAACAATTACATCTTGCTTATGAACGACGCAATGATTGTATTTATAATATCAAAGATAATCTTGCTAAATATCAAGAAGCCGGTGTTGATGTTTCAGTAGTATTCGATATTGATAATCGTAGTAAGATTTATTTTAATAAGAAACAAGATACTCTACTTGGTACTAAACTAATGAGTTATATTCGTAGTTATAATTACTTAGTTTATGAACGTCTTGATAAACTCGATGATGATATAGAAACTCTTGCTGCTCTTAAAGAATTACCTTCTGAAATGTATACTTATATGCAAGATGAAGTTAATAATGAGATAGCTAATTTACTATGCAAAGGTAATAATTATTCTTTTGGTAGTTCCGTAGGTTACGTTTATGTTTACTATAAAAAGACAATGCCCGGTGATGTATGTAGTGTTGTTGATTGGGGTGCTACAAAAGACTTAAAAAAGAAATTGTTAGAACAAGGTATTAATATACGAACTGCTGATAATCCAAATGGTATTCCTTATTTCATATATTATGATTATGACTGGTGTATAAAAGCTGTATATCATAAAGTTAAAGGTCGAATACCGCAAAGTGTTTATTACAAATTCAAATTTGGTCACACAAGTAGTGCTTATGAAAATGGTGAAAAAACTATTGACAGAACACCTTTTGCAATGAAAGGTAAAACTGTTGATGAAATTGCAACAAATCGAAGACTTAATTGTTTCAATAAAATTCTTGCAATTTGTTTTAATCATCCTGACGAAGCTATTAAACTATATCGAAATAATCTTCCTAAACAAAATAATGCTTTATGATTGATAATAATATATTCATTAGTAGTGCTACATTAATTCCAGATATGTATAACGATTATAATATACAAAGTGATGATTTTGTAAGTCGTTTTCCTATTTGGGTTGCAAATGCTTTAGAAGAACTTAAATTCATTCAAGCTTATGTTAATGTAGAAAAAGATATTGAATTTGATGACCATCGTTGTCAATTACCGTGGGATTTCCGTGGTGTAATTGATGTCATTATAAATAATAAAAAAGCTGTTCTTAAAAATTCAGCTGAATTTAACAAAGATACTATTACTGAAAAAGTAACAACTGTTCCGACATATACTCCTTATCCCGGTATTCCAAATGCAGATATAACAAGTCCCGGTGATAAAAATAATAGTTTTAATCATGCTCCTGTTGATAAAGAACAACCTTATTATTACATTAGTAATAACTGGATTCATACTAACATTGATTATGGAACTATTCATTTAAGATATCGAGCTTTACCAGTTGTTTATGATAGTATTATAAATATGGATGTTCCTCTTATTTATAATAACGGCCCTCTTAAAAAATATCTTAAACTTTATGTTCTTAAACAAATGTTATTAAGAGGTTATAAACATCCAGTTGTAAATCTTACAGCAAATAATCCTTATACAAATCCTGCAATAGAACTCGATAGAATGAGAATACAAGTTCGAGTTTCTTGTAACAAATTTAGTAATGACCGTCGAGAGAATATTGCTACTATTCTTCGTACATTAGAATAATAGAAATTATGAAAGTTTTAGGTCTTGATTTAGATAATTCACCTCATATTGCACAAGATAAATCTTTACGATATGCTAAAAATATAACTATTGATAATAAAGGTCAAAGTTATTTTAATGAAAGAGGATTTGATTTCATAGGTGAATTAGATGATATTCTTGAAAATCATCCGACAAAGCAGCATATCATTCCTTATATTTATAGTGATGCCGATAATCACAAATATAATATTATAGGTACAATTCCAACTAATGTTGGTGTTGTACTTTTTTGCGTTGTAGAACATTGGAATAATGCAGATAAATCTGATTTACAAACTAACGACGCTATTATATATCTTAATCTTGATGATAATAACCCAACTGTAAAACGTTGTTTGTATAGTACATCGGGTGCATTTGGATTCAATATTGATAGACCAATTCATGGAGATTATATATACAATTATAAAGAAAATTTAATTGTTACATTTACTGAAGGAACTGATGAATCAGCAAATGAAACAAGAATTATTAATTTGACTGACCCGTTTTATGATGGTAACAATGGAGATGATACTGCAATAGGATATGACATCACTGTTGATGAAGTTGATTCATTTAATCTTATTCCAAATGTTACTTATCCTGAACTTCAATTAGAAGTTAAAGACGGTGGTAATCTTAAAACTGGTGCTTATCAAATAGCAATTAAATATCGTCTTGATGATGGTACTTATACAAACTATTCTCCTTTGAGTACATCACTTATTGTTTGTGGTAATTACGAAGAAGATTATGCATTAGGTATCGAAATCAATAAGAATATTACTATTAGTTTTAGAAATAGTGGTATTAAATATAAACATTGCCGGTTTGCTATTGTTTATATTACTGACGAAGCTCAATTATCATATGAAACTGATGATATTTCAATTAGTGGTGTAAGTACTACTCATATTGTAAGTGATGTTTCATATTTATCTACTATAAGTCTTGATGATATTTTTATTAAAAATATATCATATATTCGAGATAATACTCTTATTAATTTCAATAATAGACTTATTCGAGGTAATGTAAAAACTCTTGATTATAGTAAACTTGATAGTGAACTTAAAGAATTTACAGAGAACAATCTTGATGTTCAATTAAGTTGGAATCCAAGTTCTTCTTATATTAATAGTACTCGACGTTATTTCAAAAGTGGTGAAGTTTATGTTCTTTATGCTGGATATTATGATTATAAAGGTGACCTTGTAAATATACATCATATTCCTTGGAAAGCTAATAATTATGATATTGGAGCTTATCCCGTAGGTTCTACCAATCGAAATGCTCATAAAATTCCTTATAAATCTGAAAGTATTAGTAAGATTATAAGTCCGAGTTGGAAAAGTTTGCCTGATATTGGTGATGCTGAACAAGTAGATGAAATTGCTAAAACTGGTGTTGGTAGTGAAAAACCTACAATAGCTCGCAATCGTTATTTCACTTTATATGGAGTTTCAACTGGACACGCAACTGTTAAAGCGAAAAGTCGTTCTTTAACGAAAGGTAAACTTAAATTACCAAGTCTTCCATTACCTTATACAACTGAAGATTCTGAAGGTGGAGTTAATCCTTCTGATTATCAAGTTGTAGTATTGGAGATAACAAGTGAGAGTACTGACAGTCAATTAATCGGTGTTGAATGTAGTCCTACATTTGCTGGAAATAGTTTAATACCTGCTGGTATAAATTTAACTACAAAAGTTTATGATGCTACATCAGTAGTTAAACAGATTGATTCAGAAGAATCTGAAGTTGAAACTGGATACTATGAAATTTCTGAATCTAATCTTTTAGCATCAGATAGTAAATCTGTATTTATTGGTAATACTATTAATACAAAAACTAATTTCGTAATTAATCTTGATGCAAAAGAAACTAAATATATTTTAATTGAAGCTCGATTAAGTGACAAAGTTGATGGTTCAACTGCTCCGACATTTAATTGGTTAACTCAATTATATTCTACTTCTTCTGAATGGAATCCCACTTACACATTAAGTCCTAATATCAATATTAAAGCTAATCTTGCTGGTAAAACAGACTTAATGAATAAATATATTAGTTCGATAGTTTATTTCTTTGTTGAACATAATATTAATAACTCTCGAATTGTTACACAAGGTTTCGCAATGCGAGATACTGAAACTAACAATTTCGGTAAGAATCAAACATACAAAAATCCTTTTGGTGGAGATAATGCAAGATTTTATACATTTGAATATCTCTATAATAAGATAAATAGTATTCGAGGTAAACTTAAACCTCTATACTTTGAAACTGATGTTCTTAAATTTGTTAAAAATGAAGAACTTGATGATGATATAAAAGTATTTCCAGCTAAATGGAAAGGTAAAGATTTTGATGGATTTAATGATAATCCTAATGAATCTGGAACTCGGTTTTTAGATGCTGACATTAATAGTCTTACAATTGATACTTCTCGTGCAACTAAAGATGTTTCACTTGAATATATCAATGCTAATATTAGTTCTCAAAACAATATCGCTGGCGATAGTTATTATCGTATTGAAAAAGGTTTTGATGGATTTAATAAAGGTACAGATAATGAAGAATGGGCAAGAGGATATATTGCCGATTTAATTAATAATTCTGAAACACTTTATTCTGATGTTAATAATCAGAAACTTCAAATTGCATCTAATGTAATTAATATTAAAGGTTCTTCTGAAATAATAACTTCATTAGTTGGTGATACATTTATTGGATATATAACACTTCGAGCTACTGCTCCATCATCTGATTATCGTTATGGTGATGCTCAAGCAAAAGAATTAGATAGTAATGCTACTGTTTATCGTTGGATATTTACTGTTCCTCTTGAAAGTAAATTTAATATTCTTGCTCGATTTAGTGTTAATAACGTTGATAAGTCTTTCAAATATCACGATAAACGTGGTAATGAATTACGCGAATTTTATCAATTGAGTTATCAAGTTGATAATTTCATAAATAGTAGTGTTGGTAAAGGTTATTCTCCTGTTTACAATGAGAATGGAATTGAAACATTTACTTATTTTGAAGAAATTCCCGGAACTCAAGACCATCCTTATCGTATAATTCGTAGTCAATTACAGAATGCTGAAAATGCTAATCTTAATTGGCGATTATTTAGAAGTGATGATTATAAAGATATGCCTTTTAATCGAGGTGAAATTATCGCATTAAAAACTGACAATAAAAATCTTTATATTCAACAAACATACGGTTTGCATTTATTGCAACTTCGTGATACACTTTCTAATACTGATGAAGGTACTTCGTATTTAGGTACAGCTGATATATTTAATATGGAACCTCAAGAGGTTACATATAGTCCCAGTGGTTATATAGGTTGTCAAAGTTATTTTGATACTCATGTTAATGTTATTGGTTATTTTGTTATTGATGTAGTTCATAGGCGTATCTTTAATATCAATGGAGATAAAGTAAGTAATATGACTGCGCTCAATGCTCTTAAGTGGTTTGACGGTAATCTTGTAAAAGATGTAGTTAATCCGTTTAAAAATAATGGTAGAATTTGGGCATTTAATGAAGATACTAATATCTTATATTTAGTCCAAAATGTTGATAATAAACAATTCACAATTAGTTTTAGTCCTATTGCTAATGCTTGGATTTCATTCCATGACTATAATCCTATTGTAGGTATTACCAATCGAAATGGATTATTCTGGTTTGATAAACATGGCATTTATACAATATCTAAAAATAATTATGGTCGATTCTTAAAAGATGATAATAATAATCAACTTGTTAAAGAATCATATATTAAATTTATTCTTAACGACAATAATAGTTATAATAAGTTATTAAATAATATTGCTTGGAAAGACAGAGTTGATATTGTTAATAATCTGTTACCTACTATTAATGAATTTGAGAAAACTATTAATGCTATATTGGTTCATAATGATGACCAATGTACTGGTTATAAACTTGTTAAATTTAATGATATTTGGTATAATGGTACAACTGGTGTTAATAAAGTAAATCTTTGGAGATTTAATAATGTTAATGATATACACAAACAAATACCTTTTATGATTACTGATTTAGTTGTAGATGAATCTGCACTAAAACGTAAAGCTAAATGGTATGACATTAATAAATTCATTTGTCAATATGTTTATTGTATAATGAAGTTTAATAATAGTGATAATAACAGACTTTGGGAACTTATTGATGTTAATCCTGAATGGATTCTTGATAATCGTAATAATCAAAGGTAATTTGTAACAACTTGTGCGGCTCGGCCTTCGGCCTCGCTCCCCGGTGGGGCAGGAGGTTGCACGCCCACTTGTCACGTTACTCAAAGTTTTAATGGTATGTCTAATCGTAAAGTTAATCCTGATAGTCTTCGTCAAGTTACTCGTTATATTAATGAGTATTCTCAACATATTTGGGATAACGAATTGACTGGTGATAAAGAATTTGTTCGTGTTAAAGAAAATAATAAACTTAAAACTGTTCGTTCACGTTCAAAAGATGGTAAATATTATTATCCTTATCCCTCGTATGAAGGTGGTGATGATACTATTGGCCCCGGTTTTAAGTTAAATGATACTTCTGATTTTACTAAATCTGTTAAAGCAAAAGGTAAAGCAACAAGAAAACAAATTGATGCTGAATTAAATCGTCGTATGGCAAAAGCCTACAATGATGTTCGTGATATTTATTCTGAGAAATATGGTATTGATGATTTCAATACTTTACCTCAGCCTATTGTTAATCTTATGTCTAATCTTGCATATCGAGTAGGTCGAACTGGTTTTAGACAATATAAGAAATTGTTAAAAGGTGCTAATGAACGTAATACAGATAGTATTATTAAAGAATATACTACTGGTAATAAAAGAAGAGATAAATCTGAATTAGAAATATTTAAAACTAATAGTTCTAATGATTATGATATGATTAGAAATAAATTATTTTCTAATTTTAATACTGATGATAATCCTGATAACTATGTTGAAGATATGAGTAAAACTAATCGTAAAAAATATAATTTCGGTGGTATTCGTTCTACATACGATGCTACTGCTGATTATTTAGGAATGGCTCGTGATTCTGGTAATAGATTTTTCGGCAATGGTATAATTGATATGCTTTATCATGGTGGGACAAATGATGATACTGGAATCCCAGTTAAGAACTATGTAGATAAGTTGATTGATAATGATAAACTTATCTATGCAAATATGCAGAACAAAATCAATAATGAAGTTTTAACTTCTCGTGGTATTACTGCTAAATTCGGTGGACTTGTTGGAACTCCTCGTAGGAAATTTTATTGGGGTGGAACAAGTATTAATGACCCCGGTAGTGTTCAATGGGGTACGCGAGTTCAAGCCAGTGATATTGATGAATCTAAATATAGTGCTGATGGCGAAGGTATCGTAGGTGGTAGCGCTTTAAGTGGAGCTGGAACTGGATTAGGAATTGGAGCTGCTGTTGGTGGAACCGCGGCGCTTGCTACTGGTGCAGCTGCTGGTTCTTGGCTTGGCCCTATCGGTGCTGGTATCGGCGCATTAATTGGTGGCATTGTTGGTCTGTTTACTGGACGTAAGAAAAAGCGTCAAGAAGAACGTCGTCGTCAAGAACTTTTAGCTGAACAAGCTGAAATGGAACGTCAGCAGACTTTGGGTAATATGCAAGATAAAGTTGAAAATGATGTTGCAACTATTCGACAAAGTAATCTTGGCAATTACTCCGAAGGTACAGGATTTTATGCTAAATTAGGTGGAATGGTTGGTCGTAGAAAGTTAAACACCGGCGGTCAAGTAGTTCCTAATTCATCTAATAGTGTTGTTGCTTATGGTCAAACTCATGAACAATATAATCCTGCTACTGGTGAAACTGGAATCATATATGGTGATTCGGAAATTGAAGGCGGCGGCGCTAAAAATGGTCGAATGTATGCTGGTGAAGTTGTTCGTGAAACTTCTGAAGGTGGTCAAGTATTCAGTGATACAATTAAAGTTCCCGGAACAAATCGTACTTTCGCTGATTACGCAAAGAAACTTACTGATATGAAAGGTAAAAAAGAAGCTCAAGTCATTCAACTTGCTGATGGAGTTACATTATCTTTATCTGCATTAGATAAGAGTAAAACTAACAAATTACAAACTGGAACAAATATTCGTAATATTGAAAAATTAGTTTATAAAATGAATAAAGCTCGTGGTGAATCTGAAGCTATTGATGCTAAAACAGAGGATTTGTTTGAAGCCCAAGAACTTTATGCTACTGCTTTAGGACTTCGTAATGATGCTCCAGTTATGCGTTGTGGTGGAATGGTAAGAAAGAAAAGACCTTTTGGTGGATATGCTTCACCTTATAGTCTTACAGGAGTTTCAGCTCCTAAACTTACTACTTTACCGCCGATTCAAACTACTGCAAGTGCTGGTGGTGGTTCTACATTTAAGTTCGGATTTAATGAATTTGGACTTGGTATGAATCTTGCAAGTTCTCTGTTTGGAATTGTAGGTAATGCTCTTAATACTCGTGCTAATCGAAAGGCTATTGAATTTGAATCTACACTTCATGTTCCGAAAGGTAATAAAGTAGATGCTGTCCAATATAGTACAGATTATGATATTAGTGAGGAATTACAAGAACTTGGTACACAAGAACGTAGAGCTGCTCGATATATTACTGATAACACAAGTAATGTTCAAACTGCTCGAAATAGTGTAGCAAATCTTGCAATTAATGCTCAACTTGCTCGAAACAAACTGTATGGAGCTAAGAAAGATTATCAACGTCAAAGATATGATTTAAATAGGCAAGAACGAGTTAATGCTCGAAATGCTAATAGTCAAATTATGTATCAAGACGCTATTAATGAATATAACAAAGCTGTCGGCTTGAATCAACAGTTAATGGCAGTCAGAACGCAAGGATTACAAGGAATGTTACAAGGAGTTGAAGGTCTTGCCGGAGCAGTTAATAATTACGCAAGTGCCCGCTTATATGAAAAGTTATGGCCTCGTGGAGTAACTAATCACATGAGAAGTGGTTTTGCTTGCGGTGGTCTTGCAAGACGTAAAAGAGCTTAATGTAGTGCGTGATATATCGGATTATTCTTTTATAGGATAGTCCGATATTCACGATTTTTTGTATATTTGTGATGATACAAATAGTGGTACAAACACGCGCGACAAGTGGGCGTGCAACCTCCTGCCCCACCGGGGAGCGGAGCCGCTGGGCGAAGCCCAGCAGGCGGAGCCATACGAGTTACAACTAATTTACAAACTAATCATTATAAAATTATGGCAGAAATTGCAATAGGTCGATACGATACTAATACATTAAAAACTCCACAATTACAAGATTATGGAAGTGTATATGCTGCTGTTGGAAATGCTTTGAATCAAAAGTATTACCAAAATCGTGAAGCATATATTAACAGAATTGCTAATCCTTTAAGTCAAATTAAAGCAACTTCTCGTGGACAAAAAGTTCTTGATTCTGAAAGAGCTAAGATTGTTGAAGGTGCTAATGAATTTAAGGAACAAGATAATTGGTTTGCAGCAGATGATTATATTTATAAGCAAACTGAGAATATTCTAACTAACGAAGGTCTTAAAGCTGTTCAAGCTGATTATGCTTTGGAACAGCAGTATATGGAAGATTTGAAAAAAAGTGATTGGGATACTCAAAATCAAAATGCTTTCTTGCTTCGTAGTCGTTTACAATCTTCTGATATTATTTATGATGCAGAAACTAATACTGTTGTAAGTGGTGGTTTTAACGGAGTTCAAATCGGTAAAAAGTTCGATGTAAATAAATATCAAAAGGACGTATTTGATATTCTTTCAAAAGCTAAAGCTGATAAAGTATCATTTGAAAATCTTGTTACTAATCCTGATATGATACGTCAGTATGGATTAGATGTTGCAACAGGTTTCGATGGTGAAAAGTTAGCAAGTCACTTTGTTAAAACTGGTAGTGAAAGAGAAGGTATTACAGAACAAGAGATTATGAGTTATGCTATGTCATTACTCAAATCTAATCCTGATTATACTAATTATCTTACTACTATTTGGCAAAATCAAGATGCTCTTACTCGATTTGTAAAAGATGATAGTTCTGCTGGTGGACATTTAAGAGATTACGAATTAGGAGATTATGCTCCTTTATTCGCTGGTAATCCTACAATGTTTGCTCTTAATGGTTTAGGTATTAATATAAATGAACTTGGTGCTCCTACAAAAGACGGTAAGTTTACTGTTAATTCTAAATTACCTGCTGAAGTTAAAACTCTGTTAGATACTGTTAATAAAGAATATGGTGTTAATGTTCTCGATATATTACAGAACAAAGCTCAAGTTCCACCTGAACTTATTCAAGCTGGTTTACAGAATTATGTAGATAGAATGTTCGAGAGTTACGCTGCTGGTGTACTTGGAGCTACTGATGATATTGAGAATCTTGACAGAACTGCTTTCACACAAAGTGTTTTATCTGGTCAATTTATTAATAATAACATCCAAAGTTTAGCCGGTGCTGCCGCAGGTTTATATTCTTATCAAGATATTAAAACTACGGTTAGTTTAATTGCTAATCCCGGTTATACAGCTTATGTTAAAGCTTGTGCAAAAGGTAAGCAACAAGAACTTGAAACTCTTCAACAATATGCTCCGTATCTTGATACATTAGGTGGTTTTGAAGTTACTGGTGATAGTGTTGCAGAAAACATTAATCGTCGTAATGAAATTACTGACCAAATGACTAAACTTTCGAATTCTATGAATCAGATATTTACATCTGATGAACTTGGAATTTTAGGTCTTAGTCCGGGGGATGGTAATATTGTTAAAACACTAAATATTTCTACTGCTGAAAGATTAGTTGATTCAGCAGGTCTTGATGAAGAAACAGCAGCTAATCTTAAAGGTAAACTTTTACAAGTTCAAACTGCTCAACGTAATTATAATAATCTTCAAGCTAAACTTCGTTCTGACGAAATTCAACTTAATTCTGTATTTGATACTTGGAAAGAACATAGAGAACAACTTACAGGTTTATTAGGTTGGTACAAAGTAGCTGACCCTCAAGCTAAATTAATTCTTGATAATCGTATTTCAAGTTATGAAGCATATCTTGATTTTATAAATAATAATTATAATAGAAATGAAAAAACAGGTAGTATTCCTGTAACACCAGATGGTGGTTTTTATTATAAAACTGCTGATGGCGATATTGCTATAAGCCGAGATAATATTATGACAAAAGAAGAGTTTGAATCTACTCTGTCTAATGCAGCAGATAATGTTTCAAATCGTTATCGTAAAGCTATTGCTGATGCACTTCTTGAATTTACAGCGACTCGTGATATTATTGCTAATCCTTCAAGATTCCAACAAAATTACATGGCAGCTGCTATGGTAAATTGGAAAAAAGGTGCTGGTAATATTAGTGTTGTTCAAACTCCATCTGGAGAAGGTATTGGTCTTACCGGAATGCAATTAGCTAAGTATATGAACTTTGATGCGTTTCCTACTTCGACTACTACTAATTCAAAAGGTACAAGTGTAACTCGTCAGAGTAACGCTACTAAAAATTCTAAACCTCTTTCAGGTAAAGAACTTGGTCTTGATTATGATATTTATAAGACTGAAATTAGCCCGATTGCTAATGGAATTGCAGCTCGTGAAGGTCGTAATGAATATGCAATTACTCTTTTCGATGAAACTGGTGCTGCTCGTGGTAATATTATTTTCTCTGAACAAGTAGACCCGTCTACTATTGCTCGTCAAATTCTTGATAATTATCGTAATATTAAACCTTATGCTAAAATTGGTGGTGAAGGTTTACAACGTAGTGCTGGAATGATTGAATCTCAATATGCTTCGGGATTTATTGATTTTAATACTACTGGTGCTAACAATAGTCCGGCTGTTGCAAATATCGCAGACCTTCAAAGAACTGTTGATGATTTAGGTAAAGTTGAATATGATTTGAATATTCACGAACCTTTCTATAATAGTATTGACGGTAATAGTCGTAAAGTTGAGATTGGTAGAACAACACAAGGTTATTATATAAAAGATATTAGTGGATTGAAATATCCTGATGGTTCTGTTCATTACGGAGAATTTGGATATAACACAATTCCTAATAGTCTTTATACAATTAAAGGTATAACTCCTAATAATATTCAATATTATGAAACTATAAATGAAGCATTAGCTCCTATTGCAGAATATGTTTTAACTCAATATGGAGTTGTTCTTGATATGCAAGAAGCCGCCGAGGCTATTCAAATGAATAAAATAAATAATGCTAATATAGGATATTAAATTATGCCAAATCTAACAGATATTAAAATTCCTATTACAGGTTCGCAAGCTCTTACTCCTTCTGAAACACCAGTTCAGGGAGTAGGAGCTACTCCTGTTTTACCCGGTAGTATGCCGGAACCTGAACTTTCTCGTGGTAGAAAACAATCTTCAATTCGACCGTTTAATATTTCTGAATATGAAAATATATTAGGTCGAGGTCAAGTTAATCCTAATCTTGATTTAAGTGTTCTTAATGAAAATAGAGCACAAAATCAAAGTGGTTGGTATTTAACTAAAAATGCTATTGGTCAATTAGGAACTACTATTCTCGGTGGTACTATTACTGGTATTGGTAGTATTCTTAATTTCTTTCCTACTACATATCGTGCTATTAGTCAAATATGGGATGATAATGCCAAATATAAATGGGACAAAGCTATCAACGAAGGTCTTGGTTCTGAATGGCAGAGAATAGGTAAAGATATTGAAAATTGGGGTCGTAAAGCAATTCCTATTTATCAAACAGAACAAGCTCAAAAAGGTGGTTTTGCTGGTGGTATGGGTGATGCTACTTGGTGGGCAAGTATGTTTCCTACCGTAGGTTCTGCGGCCGCATCTATGCTTCCTGTTATTGGACAAATGCGAGCTTTACAAGCTGTTGGTAAATTAGGAACCATGATTAACGGTGTTGGCCGTTTAGGTTCTGCATTGAATAAAGCAGGTCGTGCATTACAAAATCCTTATACTCAACAGATAATTGGTACTTTATACGGAGCACATCTCGATAGTATGGAAGAAATTGTTCGTGGTTATGATGAACAATATCAATATGCTCTCGATTTAGGTTTCAGTGAAGATGATGCTCGTAAGTTTGCATCTGTTTATGCTTCTGAAAGTTACAATGATGCTTGGGCTTATGGAGTATTATTTAATGCTATTGAACTTAATAGTATGCTTCGTGGTATTAAAGAAGCTCCAGTTAATAATATTTCTATTGAAAAGGGTTTAAGAAGTAATATAAAAGGTCTTGCACAACAAGGTAAGACTTTTGTTTTAGATAGTGAAGCATCTAAACTTAATCGTAAACTTATTCCGAGTATTGGACTTCGTAAAACAAAAGATTTCTTTTCTGTTGCTTTATCCGAAGGTCTTGAAGAAATGCGAGTTGATATGGCAATTAATGAAGGTGTCGTTGCCGCAAAGAAAGAACTTGGAATTGAAGATGAAACTGCTGATTTAACTCCGTTAGCTCGTATGGGAAGACTTGTTGAACAAGCTTCTTCATGGGATAGTTTTATTTGGGGTGCTATCGGTGGTGGTGTAATGTCTGCTGGACGTAGTGGTGTTACACGAATACTTAATGGTAAAGCTCAACAAGAAGCTGAAAATAAGCGAGCTACTAACATTATAAATGGTATTCAAGATACTGCCGCAGCTATTGCTGATTTTGACGGTGATATGAATATTAAAGTAACTGAAACTCCAGTTTTAGATGAAGCTGGTAATCAAGTTATGAATAGTGATGGTACTCCAAAAGTTAACAGAACTATTACTGACCCTGCTTCAAGTTTGCTTGTTGGTATTATGGGTAGAATTGGTTCTGTTAATGGGTTCAATTATGCTGTTGAATATTTTGATGAATTAAGTAAATTATCAGATGCTCAACTTGAAGAAGTTTACGGTGCTAATAAACGACCTGTCGTAGATGCTCTTCGTAGAGAATTTACTATTATGCGAGATATTCATGCTCGTAATATGGGTTTAAGTTGGGGTAATCCTTTCGACAATGTTCTTAAAGTTCAGGCATCAACTGATGATTATTTACTTGACTATTATCGTCGTCAATTAGCTATTGTTGATACTGATATTCAAACTTTCGATATTGAAGCGTCTAATCTTCGTAAGCAACGAGATGAAGCCCTTAAAGCTATTGATAGTAAACTCCATAGCTTAAATGTAGAAAAGACTGTTCTTGAACAAGAACGTGAAGAACTGCAAAAAGTTATTGAAGATTATAAAACTCAGCTTGAAGATAAAACTCGTAATAAAGCGATTAGTACACTTAAAGGTAAACGCACTCGATTAGTAAATAAGATTAAAACTATTGAAGATACAATCAATGGTTTGCAATCTCAAATTGATGAATTAAATACTTATATTGCTAATCAAGGTGTTATCAGTACAAAACAACCTAATCGCAAAGCTCGTAAACCGTATCTTCTTGAAATTAAAAATAGTAAGAAATCTATTTTAAGTCTGCAACAACAAATTGCAAATGCTCGCCAAGCTATTGCAGAATTAGAAGTTGATAAACTTCAATACGAACAAGAACTTGCTATTCATAATGGTGAGATTGCTGATACTCGTAGGAAGATTGAATTATTTGAAAATGATTTAGCTGATTACGATACAAGACTTAATAGAATTAATGCTGATATTGCAGAACAGAGTGAACGTGAAAATAACAATGTAGCTGAATATAATGAAGCTGCAAAACGTTTGCGTGAAACTCGTAATAATAATAATCAAACATATAAATCTCTTGAAGAGGCTCGAACTCAACTAAGTATGGCTGTAATGGCTCTCGAAGAAAATGTTAATAATCGAGATGAGATTATGGCTGAACGAAGTAAGTTACTTAAAGAAGTTTATGATAAACAAGAAGAGATTGAAAAAGCTAAAGATAAAGTAGAAGAAACTACTGAAACTACTAATCAAGAAGCAAGTCAAGAACCCGAAAATGTTACTACCGAGGTGCTGACAGACAGTAACGGGATTTCGTACTCTCTCGATGACAGCGAGGCCCCAAATACCGTCGATATTAAAAATAAGGTATATTCGGTAGGCTCAAAATTTAATGTCGCAGAATCTCCCAAAACCGTGCAAAAAATCGAGGTTGTAACCGACGACGAAACCGATTTTAGTGCTGTAATGGTTACTATAAAAGATGATTCGACTGGTAAGGAAGATACATATTCTGCAAAAGAACTTGCAGGTATGGATATTACTGAAATTCGAAGTGAAGTTCAAACTAAATTTGATGCTATTTATAAAACACTTTATAGTATTCAAGATAAACTTTCAGCAGATAAATTTGAGAATCATTATTTAGATACTATTATAAATTTGTATAAAGAATTATCTGATTCTAATAGTGATATTTATAAAGCATTATTATCTCCTATTGATAATACTGAACTTAATACGTTACGAACTAATATTATTGGTAATTTTATTGGTTGGATAAATGAATATCAACCTACTGAAATTAGTAATGAGAATTTAGAAAAAGCTAATCGTGTAAAACAGTTATTATCAGATAGTAATATTCGTATTGCAAACAATCTTAAATCTAATCTTTTTAAAGATTGGATTTGGAATCTTTATGGTGGTGATATAGTTGGTTATAATGAAGAGGAAAACGCTAAAATGCGTGAAGCTATTGCTGATTATATTGCTAATGTTGCTAATGTTCTTAACAGTAATTATACTATTACTGATGGTAAATTAACTCTTAAGAATATTAATGTAGACCATAATGTAATTCGAGCACAAATCGAAGGTCTTACTCAAATCAAATTTGAAAATCTTAATAGTAATTTTGATACTGTTAGATATTCAAATTTCTATCATAAGATAACTCTATTCAAAAATAGTATTATTAATGAAGTAGCTAAAAGTACAACTGAATTTTACAAAACTAATATCGCATATATTAATAGTGTGATGAATAGATTTATTAGTAAAATTCGTGCTATTAGACAAGATGAAGATAGTCCGTTACATGATGCTCTTGTAAATGATGATGGCTTTGGTAGTCAAACTTCTAAAATTATGGAATTTGCTACTGCCGTAAATAATTTAGCAAAAGAGTTTTTAGAATATGGTGCTGTTCCTAATCTTCCTGCTCGTACAAGACTTCATACATTAGCTCAATCAATTCAACCTTATTTGGTATCTGATGTTGATGCTTTGAATCTTACTGGTGTGGATGTTATTACTGCTGTTCGTCAAAGTAATGTTCTTGATTTATTAAGAAATGCTCGAATGGCTTATTCTATTCTTTCGAGATATTATAATTTTGAAAGTGGTACTGAATTAAACGATGATGTATCTATTCTTAATAGTCTTGATGTACTTGCTAACAGTGTTTCTGACTTTATAGATGATACTGAATCAAGAGATGAGTTTAATACTAATGACTATCGTTATTATATTAGTGATTCAATGCGTAATACTCTTGATGCTATTGAAAATACTATTGTAAAACTCGATGGTCGTCAGATATTTACTGATAATCACGTTTATACTTACGAAGATATTCTTGATTCTATATATCAGCAAACAGATGGTCGTAATGATGTTATTAAATATTATGAACCTATTTGGTATGCACTTAAATATTTCAAAAATGATGTAAATGTTAATACAATATATCAACAAATGAGTAAGAATGGTGTTCCACAAGAACAACTTGATGCTCTTAAACGTTTGTTTGATATTATTAATAAACGAATTGCTAATCCCATTCAAACAACAGACGGTGCTTATCTTGATAGTAACTTAAATCTTCGTGGTAAGTTCTTAAGTGATTTCTTCAAAACTCATATTCAACGTGAATTTGAAACTAATGGTTTCAAAGGTTTACGTCGTCTTACACCTGAAGTTTATAAGATTATCACAAGTCCTGAATATTATAATCCTAAAACTCGTGTTATTAAAAACAACATTACAGTTAATGGTGTTAAATTCAAGGCTACTGAATTATTTGATGCTTTAAGAACTTTACACGAAGGTCAGGAATTTGAAGTTACTTATAAAGATGGTAATGTCGATGTCAATTTAGATGTAAATGGTAAGAAACTATTAATTGAACGAATTGGTTTAGGTGATAGTGAAACTTATCATGGAATCCAATTAGGTAGAATTGATGAAAGTGGAGTTAATCAATATGATTCTGCTTTTGGTAATTCTTATGGAACATCTAAATTTATAGATACTATTATCCGAAAAGCTGGTGGAAGTGATACAATATTTAACTTAACAAAAGAGTTTTATAAAGTATATACTGAAGCCTTAACTCGTGAACAACAAAATTCTGATTCAGTTGTTTCAAAACTGAAATCAATTATTAAAGAATTAGATAAATATGGTAATACATCAAAAACTGAACATTCTGAAATAATCAATGCTTTCATTGGAGCTATCCAATATAATACCGAAGTTGAAGGTGTTAGTCCGGAAGCGTTTGATATTGAAGGTCTTGATTTAAATAAGGTTTATTATCTTATTAGTCCTATGTTCTATAATGTAAGACTTAAAAATCTTAATGATTATGTTCGTTATGGACTTAGAATCAAGAACGCTTATCAGAATCTAAATATTAAACTTGGAAATGACTTTATTCAAAGTCAAAAACTTATTACTGAAATTAAAGAAAAAGGTTCTGCAATTTTAGTATTAAAAGGTATTAATAAATCTCCTATTACATTTGCCGATTCAAGTGGTTATCGAGCTAATGTAAATGAAGAGATGCAACGTACTGTTACAGTTAATGGTAAACCTGCTGTTAATATTATTCAACGTCAGCCTGATGCTGATGGTTTAATGTTAGTTTCATCACTTACTACTGACACTGCATTTAATAATCCTATTGTTGAAGATAAAATTACTTCATCTGATAGGCATTTCCAAATGTATGCTGAAATTCAAGCTAATGCTGGTGAAAATGGAAAAAGTTATATTCCGTTACATCGTGGTAATTTAGCAAGTGATGTTGCAGATACACCGTTTAATGTAGCTGCTATGGAATTTGTTACTCAAACTATGAGTGATATTATTTCAGATGCTACACTTACATCTCTTCCGACTGATGCTAAATCTGGTCTGTATACTCTTGTAGATGATACTAATAAGACTCGAACTAAAGCTCACAATGCTAATATTCGTAGTCGATTAGCTCCTTTGTCAGAAGCTATCATTACAAGTTATAATCGTGGAGTTCCGGGAGCTGAATGGTTTAACATTAGTTCTCTTTACGAAAATACAGACCCTGCTACTGGAAAAACTCGTTATATTAAACATTTAGATTTCCAAACAGTTGTTCGTAAAAAGAATATACTTGGAAATGGAATAAGTTATATCAATAGAATTAGTATTGAATATACTAAATCTGGTGATAAATTTACTCCTGTTAAACTTCGATTAAGTCGTAGAGTAATTCCAGTTAATAGAACTACTTCAAAAGTTCGTATTGCTAAGAGTCCTTTTACAGCACGAGAACTTGCTCAATTAAATGGTATTATTGAAAAGAGTAAATCTAACAAAGGAACTTACGCTGTAATTGATTTGCAAGCAAGAGGTATTACTGGTAAAGATTTAACTGATTTACTTAATCATAATCTATTCCGTAAACTATATGGTAATATGCAACGTAGTGTTACTACTGCATTGCAAGGCGACCATTATACTTATGGTGTTAAAACAGATGATGGTTACACAGCAGTTAAAGGTCAATATAAATCTAAAATACTTGATTGGGCTAAACAACAAGGTATCGTTGATAAATCTGTTTCTTCAACATTTGATTCGATGCAAGATTTTATTCTTGACACCGGCGCTTTAACAACAAGTGTTATTGGAATTAGAGATACTAATGGTAATGTTGTTACCAATTATACTATTGATTCTATTCAACCTGCAATGTTCTTTGAACTTAAATCTGAAAGTTCTGATAATCCTATTCGAGAATCAGAAGATATGACGAAAGAATTTGCTGTTAAAGCAATTACAACATTAAGTTCAATGACAAGTGATACTGAAACAAACTGGTATCAAAAACTTGTTAATATTACAGATGATAAAGTAGCAGGTCTTAGAGTATTAGGTGTTATACCTGATTTTGTATCTGAAGATGTTGCTAACAGAATCGCTGAATTATATGATAGAATTTATACTGATGGTAAAACTAATTTCAGTATTAAGAAACTATCGAGTAAACAAGATTTCATAATTGCTCAATATGATAAAGGTACTGAAACTATCGTTATCAATAGTAATAAACTTACTAAACGTGATTTTACTGCTACTGATTTAGGTGTTAATATTACTCATGAATCTCTTCATAAGTATTTTGAACAACAAGCTAATTCTAAAGAATTATACGATAAACTTGCTACATTAATTAGCGATATTAATGACACTGCATTTAAAGTTGATTCTAAAGAATTTAATGCTAAATATAAGAGCGATTTAACTGAACTTGAACTTGGTTATCTTCGTACATATCTTAAAATATTAAGTGAAACTCCTGCTGAAATAGTTACTTATGCTTTTACAAATAAACAGTTTGCTAATTTGGCAAATAGGATTATTGTAGAAGAAGCTCCGAAGATTAAGAAACGTAAAAGTCTTTGGGATAAAATTATTGATGCAATTCTTTCTGTTATTGGTATAGATACAATTACAGATAATAGTTTACTTAATAATGTACGAAATATAGTAATTAATAGTTTGGATAGTGTGAACAGCCGACGCGCAAAAAGTCCGACCAGTGGGCGTGCAACCTCCTCTCCCACCGGGGAGCGGAGCGCTGGGCGAAGCCCAGCAGCGGAGCCAACCTCAGTTACAACTAATCAAACTAATGTTACAAATGATGCAACACATGATAATTTATCAGTTACGGAACCTATTAAAATACCTGATGTACCTCTGACAGAAAATCAAAGAGTAGCTCAAGCTGAATTAGATTTTCTTGATGATGACAGCGAAATTACGTTTGATGACAATAATTCTGAAACACTTAATAGTATTGATGTTTCTGATATTGGCCCGAACATAGTAATACCCGGTGGGGGAGTGGGTTTGACGCCCACTGGTCAGGTTTTTTCAAATAGTTCTGAAAATGTTTTGAATAATCAGAAAAATGTTGTATCTTCAAACGGTGGATATGTAATCGAATTTATTGATAAATATATTGATGACAATAATAACAAAATTTGTTAGTTTATGAATGCACAATGTAGTCCTGAACCTTATCGTTTAACTGCTGATGGAAGACTTGAGAAATCTGGTCTTTATCATCAAATGAAATCTTTTAAGACTAAGCCTATTGAAGATATTATTACATCTTTAATGGAAAAAGGTGTTTTACCTACTATTAAAGATTATAATAATATTCGAGGTTATGCTGAAGATAATGCTGATGTATCATTAGAGAATGCTTTTAAGCGTCGTATTCTTACAGCGTTTTTATATGCAGAAGCGGATGCCCGTACTCCTTATGGAGCTACGGGTTATCCCGTTTATACAAGTGGAGAACTTAAATTAGAATCTGTATTAGCTGCTCTTTCGACAGATGAAACTTATAGTGAAGATATTCGTAAAGATTTTGAATCTCTTGGTAACGCATTAGGTCTTGATATTAAACACGCTTTTAATCCGTCTATTGTAAATACTGCTACATTTGATGAGATGGATTATGCCTACATGGCTCGTGTTTTAACTGCTGCTTACTTTAAGTTAAAAGGTCTTACTGCGGAACAAAGACAAGCTCGTTTTGGAGCTAATTATCGAGATGTTTCTCGTAGTGGATTTAAGGCTTTAATTCTTGCTGAGTTTAATAAAGAACTTGAAGAGTATAAAGCTCGACCTAATTTTATTCCTACAAGATTTAACGATATTTTTGTAGCAAATGTACTTACAGATTTGAATAAAGGTAATAGTCAAATCTTTAATTATTTTCTTGATTATATTGATAAGAACTATGGTATTAATCGCAAGCGTGCTTATCAAAATAATAAGATTGTCGATGATGAAAGTACAGAAGAAGGACAACGCGATGCTATTGAAGATATTGAAGTAATGTGGGATGATTTGCAAAAAGAACGTATTGATAGAAAGAATACGTTAGCATCTCATGTTAAAGCTCAAATAGCTCTTCTTGTAGGTTCGAGTAATTTCAAAAATAGAACTGCTAATAAAGCATACATTCCTGCTCCTATTGATATTAATGTTTTATGGAATAAACTTATTGAGGCACATCTTTACGATATTCAACCTCAAGATGTATATAATAGATTGCAACAACTTGCAGCTATAAATGATGAGTTTACTCCTATTCTTGAAATATTCCAACGAGTATTTGAAGATGATGGTTCTGCTGCTTCTGATTATGATAATTCTTTTGTAAATGCTTATATTTCTGGAATTAAACTTGCTGTTATTCCTGTAAATATTATGGCATTAGAAGGTGGTAATAATGCTACGATTTATCAGAATAATCGAGAATCATTTGGTGTTAAAACATATATTGATAGATTTGAAAGTATTTTAAGTACAAATATTGAATTTGGATTGTATAATAATCTGAATGATGTACTTTATACTAATCCTAAATCTAAACGTATTTTTGAACCTATTTCAAAACGTAGTAAGATTGATAAAGCAGCTCTGTTAGATAAACAGATGTCTGTAATTAATTATTTAGGATTAGCAATTACTCGTGATGCTCTTACTCAATATTATAATGCAAACGATAATGTTAATGAAGTATATTCAAGAGTTAATTCTCTTCTTGAAAATGTAGTTAACGATACTAAACATCGTGTTAATACATATTGTGGCAAAGAAATTCCTGCACATAATATTAATGGATATTTATATTCATTAGCACAGATTGCTACTTATGATTTTAACAGTTTTACGAATATGAGTTATCTTGATGTTCAAGGTAAACTTAATTATTCACCTCAGTATGATAGTATGCTTACAAAGTTCCTTCGTGGATTTGTTACTCGTACTGGTGTAAATACTGAATATATCAAGCATATATTTAAGGATTATCTTAATGACCCAACTTTAACAGCTCCGGGTGCAGAAGATAATATTCTTATTTATGATGAAAAGACTGGTCTTGGTATATTCACTAAAAATAGTATTGGTGAATATGAAGTAAATCCTGCATTTATTTCTGATGTTGAACGTCGTTATCAGTTTGCATTATCTGCATTTAATGGTGTTAAGATTGGAAACAAAGGTCTGAAATATCGTGAAGTACAAGGTGCTCTTTATACATATACCGAAGTTATTCTTAATATGCTTGGTCAATATGTATTCTTAACATCTGATAGTCCTCGTAGTTATATGATGACTACAAAACGACTTGAAGTTGATGATTTGTTTATTAAAGATTCTTCTAAACCTCGTACTTCAATTCACGTTAAGACTTTTGGTTCTAATTATACACCTGCCGCTGTTGCAGCACATCCTAAATCGGTATTTATTTTCTCAGGTAATACTAAAAGTCGTGCGATAGGTGCTCCAGCAACATCTGGACAAGAATCTATTCGAGGTCTTAAAAATACTATCGAAATTGATGGTTTTAAGGGTGAGAATATTACTCCGAATAAACCTACGACAACAGATTATTTTACTGATGCAGATTATGATGCTTATGTAAAAGATTTTGAAAGTCGAGTAGTTCCATTTATTAATGATGCTATTTCTCGTGGATTAAATATTTATCTTCCGATGAATGGTATTAGTAGTAGATTAGCTACTCATGCTCCTCGCATATATTCTTATGTAACTGAATATTTAGATAATCTTGTTGCACGAAATAAGTTTGTTCGTATAACAGATAATCCGATAAATGAAGAATCAAATATTTTTCATTCTATCGAAAAGATTGTAAATAGTGATGTCTTTAAGTTTAATACTTTTGGACAAATTATATTCCAATTAAGAGATAATAATGACGAGAATCTTGCTCAAATGAAAACTCGTCATAATCGAAAATATTGGAATGGTAGAGCTATTTATGATGCAAAAGGTATTCCGACTGGTAAGGCATTTCAGTTCTTGAATATTACTTATATTGAAAACGGTAAGAATATCACATTACCTGCTCATATTGCAAAGATAAATAATGTAGATATTGCAGAAGTTTATCGTAATATGATTGCACAAGTTCGCAATGAACCTTACGATGAAAATCTTGTTGCTAATACTGGTAATATTCGTGATTTCGTAACTGCTTATATTCGTTGGAACGCTACAATTGGTGTTGATAGTTTTGAAAATATCGCTAAAAGTATTTACGATACTAATATCAAAACTGATACAAGTGTAGTTACTACTTTCGATAGTTATTTAGCAGATTTAGTTCAAGAAGTATATAATCAGAAAGCTAATGATTGGATTAAACGTCGTAAAGCTGATGGTAAAGAATATACTCTTGATACTATTCCTACATTAAAGAAAGAAAGTTTGTTAAATAGCGCTCGTCAGCATGTTCTTGCTACTTACGATATTATGGATAATGATGGTGTTCGATTAAGTTTACTTAAAGTATTACTTAATCATACTATTTATAACCATAGTATGAACGCTATATTTAATGGTGATATTGAAGAATATAAAGATACAGTAGACCTCAATAAACGTGTAGCACAAGTTATTAAGAATGGTCTTAATTCTATTGATTCAATTCATAACGATACTCCTCGTAAGGTTGTTGTTATGGAAGATATGAATTTCAATAGTAATATTCTTGATAAAATGGGTATTCAAAACGAAGCTATTTTGGATGCTTATCGTGCTACTGCTACTATTAATGACTCTCAGTCTATTATGACTGATATAGGTCTTATTAAACTTTTGAAAGCTACTGGTCGTTGGAATCCGAGCGAACCTTTATATCAATATATTACTGATTTACAAGACCCAACTAAAACATTTAATCCTACATCTTATGCTAAGGTTGTAGAACAAGTTAAATTATTTGGTACAACTCGTCGTCGCCGTGGTGATTTTTATCATGCTCCGGCTGTAACTGATAATGAAGTTGATATATTTGCTGATGAAGTAGATAGTGTTCAGATTAAAGACTCGACCGTTGTTCTTTTTGAAAGTATGACACGAGGTAGTGCTATGGGTCAATTATATGATTGGATGATTCAAAATAATATTGACCAAGTTAGTCCTATTTCTGCTGTTAAAGTATCTGGTATTACACCAGTTAAGATTCATAATGACCAAGGTGGTCTTGATATTGAGGCATTAAATCGAGTAGATGATAGGTCTATTCTTTATATGCGAGATAGTGATTTTGTTATTCAACAAGATATTAAAGCTGATTTGCTTGATGAAACTACTATTTTAGGTGGTCAGTTAGTTAAGCAGATTATGGAAGGTCTTGATTGGAATAATGCTATTTATGAATTAGATGGCAAAAAGGTTACTGGTAAAGAACTGTTTGATGAATTTCAAAAGACATTAGCTACTAATATTCGCGAAGATGCTATGCAATTACTTTACGATATTGGTGGTATCGATGAGAATGGTGAAATTCGAACTGATGCTCGCGGTGCTATTCAAATTGATATAAATAAACTTGTTAATCGTTTTCAAGAAATTATATCGGATGATGTTGATGCTATAACTATTCGAAAAGCTCTTGAAATTAAAGAAGATGGTCTTCCGACTATGCCTTTATCTTATCCTGTTATTAAAGGTAAGTTAGAGAAGATACTGGCTTCTATGTTAAGTAAACAAGTTATTAATAAATATCTTCCCGGATTTCATGCTCCTATTCGAGCAGATATATTTACTGCAAGTAATGAGTTAATCAAACATAATGAGTTCTATTCTGATAAAGAACTTTACAATAAAACTATTGATGAACTTGTTGCTAATGGTTCTATTACATATGCTTCGAGTTTCATTGAAGAATGTAAACGAACTGGTAGAAGTCTTGAATTACAAGCTGAATATCGTGAGGATGAAAATTATCATTATGCAGAAGTTATAGTTAATCCGTGGAAAATGGATTTCTATAAAAATATTGGTACTGTTAAAACTATTACTAATGAAGATGGTACAACTAAGGATATTATAACTGTTGATATTGACAAACTTGATGTTAAAGCTCGTCGAATGATAGGTATTCGTATTCCTACTGAGGGTAAACAATCAATGATTGTATTTGAAGTTGTTGGTTTTCTTAATAATAATGCTACACAAGCTATATTCCCACAAAGTCTTATTACTCGTACTGGCTGGGACTTCGATATTGACTCGATTTACGCCTACTATCGCAATGTAATTTTTGAGCAAGACAAATATATACCCGTCGAATTTAAGTCGAAATTTGATTCCCCGCAGGCCCAAATAGGGGGTAAATTCACACGGTCGGTATTTAAGCAAAAGTACATCGAATTAGCCACTACTCCGCAAGAGTTTACTAATTTAACAAGTCATAATTTTAATGCTATTGTTAAATGGATTAGCCGGTATTATAATCCTAATTTAGTACCTACTAATGCAAATCAATCTCCTCTTAATAATATAATTGAATTAATTAAAGAGGATTTGCAAGATGTTAAAAGTAATCCGGAATATACTAAGATTCTTAAATCTATTCTGCATAATTTACAGTATGGATTTGCAAAGAATTACGGTGATGTGAATAGTTTAGTTCGAGAATATCTTGCTAATAAGCGAGATGGTGTTACTGAAGATTTTGGTAATTACACTCAAACTCAACGCGCTTATACTTCGGATTTATTAATTCGTGCTCATAAAGCAATTAATGATTTAATTAAGTTTGTTAAGAATGTTAATAGTCAGTTAGCTACTATTAATATTTCTCCTGATACAATTAGTAATTTTGATACTATTAAATCAAAATTCCAATATCTTGTTGAGGATACTGATAAAACTATTATTCCTCATTTAAGTGCTATTCAAAGTAATATTGATAAAGCATTTAATGCTTTTACAAAAGACTTTGTTCAAAACGAGAGTATTTATGAATTGAATAGTAGAGAAGCTCGTGATAATCATTTGATTGATATTATTGCAGCTGTTCTTTCTAATCCAAATCATGCTGAAGAAGTAAATAAACCTAATGGTATGGCTGAAATTCAAGCTGTATCTGACCGTGATAATGCTCTTTGGAATTATACTCTTAAAACTTTGAACCCTAATAATCTCATGGATAAAATTACTCTTAATAATATGAGTATGGGTTCAACAGTTCTTAAAGGTCATTCTGTTAATTTCGATACTTTAATCGCAACAATTTCTACTTTACATGGTAGATTGCTTAAAGGTATTCGTCGTAAGATTAGTCTTAATTCTTTACCGATACCTAAGGGTTTTGCTGATAGAAGTGAAATGTACACTGTAAGTGATAAAGGTGTACCTCGATTAACAAGTAAATATAAAGAATTTTTAGCTAAACGATATGGTGCTGAAAATATCCAATTATTGCCAAAAGAAAATGCTCTTTGGGTTAATGATGTTTGGATTAATAATGATGCACTTAATGAACATTTGGATATTAGTGGTGAGCGAGTTGAACTTCAAATGAATCAGTTTACTTCTGGTATTCTTGATGTTCTTAAAGCTGGACTTGGATTTAATCTTAATGTTCATACTTTAAGTGTAGCTCGTGCTATATCGTCTGGTGTTACTATTGAACTTTACAATAATAAACCTAATAGATTCACTAATGAAGATGCTTTTATTCATCAACCTGCTATTGTTGAAGCAGTTAATCGAATGGAAGTTCAATCATTAAGTCGTGGTAATTTTACAATTCTTGATGCTGTCGAAGCAATTCGTTCTGATTATAGTGTAGAACTTGCTAAGATTTATGCTGATTTAATTGTTAAGAAAGAAATTACTCCGGTTGAATCTCATGATGTAATAATGACTGTCGCAAGCGGTAAAAGTAAAACTAAAACTCTTACTGTTGGACAGCTTAACGAACTGAAAGATAAATTACCGAATATAACTATTAATGAAATCAGTGGTAAATATGGTTATCAAACTACTGAAGAGTTATTAGATAATATTAAAAATCGTGATAATCGTACAGCAGATTGGTTATTACGTCAGATTAGCGTTCTTGGTAATTTTGTTGAATACAATGAAATTGCTACTAATTTGATTGACCTTAACTTTATGCTTAAAAGTGAAAGTAGGGTTGATAGTTTCTTTAAGGCTGACCAAAAAGAACGTAAACTTGCTGAATATTATTATCCAGTAAAAGCTTTAAAAGAACTTGTAAATGATAAGTATAATCAAACACTTCGATTTATTGATGAATATATCGAAGAAAATGCTGGTAATCCTAAAGCAATAGATGCGATTAAAGCTGCTTTTACTCGTGAAAGTTCTGATGCTTTTAGACGGCATTATAAACCAAAAGATGTTAAAGGTAATCCTCTTGCTGCGATTACTTATTCTGATATGAAAAGATTTCGTGCGGAACTTCCGAAACGAAATGATATTATTACACGTCGTGAACTCATTGAGGATTTAGCTGTTGGATATGAAACTCCTAATAAGGTAATTCTTGATAATGGTAAAGACATTATTGAAAGTATATTTGTTGGTTCATTTGAAGGTTATCTTGATGGTAAAAAATTCAATGATACTGAAAATCAAAGTGCTTACGGTGTAATTCAAGCTCGTTATCAATATGCACATTGGTTAATGGCTAATGGTTTCGGTGATGTTTTCATTACTCGAAATCATCACATTGCTAATACGATTTTAGGTCAGATACTTCAACGTAAAAATTCGATTGATGAATCTACTTATAAATATGTTACTGATAGTATTATGAACTATCTCGTAAGTATTAACGGTGGATTAGATAATGGACTTGTTAAAGTTCTTCCTATTTTAACACCTGATAATACTCCGGAAGTTCTTACTACATTAGGTATTCATACAGAGGAACAACTTAAAGAACAAAAACTTATCTTTAAGACTCTTTTGAATACTGTTAAAGATGGTTATACACCTGAAAGTTTTACTCAATACACTAAACTTTCACTTGCTCAACAAATTCAATTTATTCAAAAAGATAGTACATTAAGAGATTATATTGAGAAATCACCTGAATTTAGAAGTGATAACATATTTAAGTATTTAACAGTTCGTAAGAATAATCGTTCTGTACCTTATGATGTTATTAGAATCCAACGTGATGATAATGATGTCAATTCTTGGTCTAATATGACTGATAGTATTCTTCGTATGTGGGATAGTAAGATTCCTTATATTGCTCATACAATACGTCAGTTATTAGTTTATACTTATGTTACAGAAGGTTTTAATTATGCTTATAATGTTTCAAAATATATTCCAATTGAACTTATAAGCACTAATCGACCTAATGCAGAATATGATGCTTTATGTCGTGAAGTTCATTATCCTGACCCTTCTGTTAATCTTGGTAATTACGCAGAGAACTTAAGAAATGCTGAAAAAGCTGTATTTGATGGAAATGTAGATATTACACCTGTTATGAGTTTAATATCTCGTATGAAATCAGATATGAATCCAGTATTATTAAGTGATATACAAAAACGTTATCGTTGGGAAGCAAATAAGAATAAAGCCACTATTGGTTATGTTCAAAATGCTAACGGCGAAAATGTTGGTACTGGTTCTTATATTGATGAAAACGGTAATACTCAGAATTTCTATATTGAAACTGAAGCTCGATTAATTAATTCTGAATATGCTAATGCAGAATATGTAACTGAAAGGATTACTCGTAGTAAGAATCGTGTATACAAACGATATATAATTCCTACAAATACAAATAGTCCGTTGAAACAGATTTATGTATTCTTACCTGTCAATCCTTTACTTCGCAATGAGGCATCTTTAATGACTGGTGACATTAGTATTATACCTACTTATCAAGAAGGTATGATGGCACAAGTTCAAAAAGATGGTGAAACTATTGTAACTGATAGATTATCGGTTATTATAGATTCTGATACTATTCATAAATTCATGTTAGCTATTGATGATAATGAATCAGTCCAAATGGATGAAAATTCAGATTTCAATGATGCTAATATGATTGAAACAGAAGATGCTATTGATAGCACTGTTGATGTTGAAACAGAAGATGCAATTGATACTGATGTTGCTTCTGTATCTGATACAGATTTTGAAGTATTAAATTCAGTTGAAGTTACTACTCCTACATTCATTAATATTGAACATACACATTCTTCTGCAAGCGATGTTATTTATAATGAATTAGAATCTTCTGCTACATCTATTTTTATTACTACACAAGCAACTCATTCTTTCTATAAAGGTTATCATAAATCTGCAATTCAAGTAGATTATAATAAGTCTGCTTACGAAGAAGCTCTTCGTGTAGCTCCTATGTTAAAGAATGGTAATCTTTATATTAACGGTGATGTTCTGATTGATGCTAATAGAGATTTCAATTATTTAGATGATTGGACAAAAACATTTATTAGTAATCTTTACAGAATTAATCCCATTATGACTTCGGTTAGTACTGTCTTAAATGATGGTGTTGGTCGAATAGTTGCAGAAACATATATTGATGTTCCTCGTAGGAATATTAATATCTATGGTGATAACAAAAAATTATATTCTCGTGTTGTTCATGCTGATGTTCCTACAAGAGATGGTTTACGAAATTCTCTTGTTGTCGATTCTAATATTGCTATTGAAACTTTGAAAATTATGGATAGAATCCAGAAATTTTTGAATAATAACAATGTTGGAAATCGTGAGGAATTTATGAATATCTTAAAATCTTTTGATGATGAAAGTTTTGAAGGTGGTATTCAAAGTGCTCTTGAAGAACGAGATATTGCTGCAATGAAAGCTACTTATAGTCGTTTGGCTAATTTGAGTAGTTCTGTTTATGATGCTATTAAGCAATTATGGGCTATTACTAAGGATTTGAATTACGAAGAGATTCGTTCAAATTATGGTGCGGCTCTTGATTACAAAGATAGACTTGTAATGATGTTAAAACTTGCTTCTCATTTTAGTCCATATCTTACACTTGAAGAAATCAAAATTCAAGATACAGTTTATGATGCTGAAAGTGAAGAAGGTAAAGAATTATTTACTAAAGAATTTGGTGAATTAAATAATAATATAGCTCGACTTAAATCTTTTGCAACAAAAGTTGCTGGAATACGGTCTAATGTTATTCAATCTATTAAAGATGTAGTAACTTGGGCTGTAATTGATAAAAGCCGTAATCCTAAATATATTACCGCGTTTAGTAAGATTAAAGAGTATCTTGCTTCACATAATGGTAGCCTTGAAGGATTTGATGTTAATAGTGTTGAAATAACAGAAGATGAATGGTTAGAAATTCAGCATTTGTTATTTGAACTTGATAAAGATATTAATAAGACACAACTTTGGCTTGATTCTGCTTTTACAACTGGTATTACTCTGATTGATATTACGGGTAAAGCATGGGATGAAGCTAATTATAAAGCTAAGAAAGCAGCTCAACGCATTAATGATGAACTTGAAAGTGCACTTGAAGAGTTCCAACCGGGACTTTCTAAAAATGCTCGTGCTCGTGAAAAGTTAATGCACAAATTCATTAATGAATATGGAGATTTAATCGGTAGTTATAAAACTGAAGGTCTTGGAGATTCGACCGGTACTTTACGAAAAGATATTCGTGATGCTATCTATAAGAATCTTTATACTGACAGTGGATTTGTTACAAGAACTACTGCTGAAAAAACTCTTGAAATCATTGATGATATTATAAAAAAATATAACGAAAATCATACTTGGAACATTGTTCCATTAAGTGATAGTGAAGCAACCAAACATCTGGCTGAACTTACTGAATTAAGTAATCGTGAAAAACTTGTTTATTTACAAACTCACGACCTTATTGAACTTAGTATTATTACTGATATTAGTGGTAAGCGTGAAAACGTTCTTTATAAACTTGATTTTGGTAATACCCCAGTATCAGATGAATATGCAGCTTTAAGTGATAAAGAACAAAAGTTACTCAATACTATTCGTAATCTTATTCAACGAACTATTCGTGAATATGACGGTAACTGGATTAACTATTATGGTAGATGGGATGAGGTAATGCCTTTTATTCCTCAAGCCACATTAGGTCAATCTGCTAAACAATTTGTTAGTATTCCTATGATTCATAAAGATAGATATTATACTGACATAGATGGTACTAAACGATTTGTTACAAAAGCTCAAACTTTACAAGTTCCTAAACATATTCCTGTATTCAATATTCGTAAAAAGTATAAGTCTGAAAGCTATACTGAATACGAAGCTCGAATCGTAGAATTATTTAATAAATGGTTTGATAAAAATAACAAACTTCCTATTACAATTAAACCTTCAACTCTTCGTGAAATTAGACATTATAACGATGCTATAATGCTTGAAAATAAAAAGTATAAAGCAAAGGTAATGTCTTATGATATTGTTGATGTAATGAAAGGTTTTACACAAGAACTTTATAATCTTCGTGCAATTAATAATTTTGAAACTGATTATCAGCTTACAAAATATTTAATGAACGAACGTGGAGTTTCTGGTGTAGCACCTCGTGATATTATTAAAAATGCGAATAAACAGTTAAATAATATGGAACGTCGTATTTTTAATTTTAGTAAATATAATAGTGCTCTCGATGTTTCTGCCGGTGCATTATTGCGTTATACTTCTATGACTTTCATGTATCTCAACTATACTGCTGGTATCACTAATATTCTTAAAGGTGTTACTGATATGATAGTTGAATCTACTGCTAATAACTTTGTTGAAAGCAAAGATATTATGAAATCAGGTTTGCGTGATGTTATTAAGACTATCCCTCATTTCTTACGCGATATTAATTCGACAAGAACTGATGATGTACTTGTAGCAATTATTAAAGATTTTGATGATATTTATCAAGATACTCGTGATGTAACATCTTCTGATACTGGAACTTCCTATTGGATTAAAGCTATGCGAATGGTTGATACTGTTGGCTATGCTCCTAATAACATGGGTGAGTTCATTATGCAGTTTGGTATGTTACTTGCTGCTACACAATCTCATCGAGTAGTTGGTGGTAAGATTATGGCTTTCAATGATTTTTATAATGATAATCTTGAAAAATTATTACAAGATGTTCTTACTAATGAACAATATGATAAATATCTTATTTTCAAAGAGGATTTAAATGCTGAGATAGCTCGTGAAGAAAAACGTACTTCAAAAGAGTATTTATGGAATCACGATTATGCTTCTCAATATCTTAAATCACATTATAATTTACTTTCTGATGAACAACGTAAGAAAATTGTTGATTCTCGAAAGACTGATAAAAAAGCTCAACGTGAAGCTTTTGATAAATACAATACTCTTCGTTCGGAACTTAAACTTGAAGATGGTCGTTTGAGTTTTAATCCTGAAAGTGGTCTTACAGAAGAAACTCTTTCGGAGTTCCGTGGTCGAGTTAAAGCTATTAACCAATCATTACATGGTATTTACAATCGTGTAGACAGAAATAGTTTACAAGATGCTGCTTTTGGTGATTTGTTAATGCAATTTAAGAAATGGGTTCGTCCTAACTTTGTTCGTTATTTCGGTCGTCGTTTCGGTCGTATATTTTATAATGAACAATTAGGTTCTTATGAAGTTCCTGTATTTAATCCTATGTTTGATATGTTTAGAAGTGGTAGTCAAGCCTTCAAAGATAGTCTTAATGATAACAATACTGTTATCGACTATATGAAAGGTATTGGTAATTTCTTCAAAGGTGTATCAAGTTGGTTACTTAATGTAGGATTTTATTATAATACTCTTCCTTTAAATGAACAGATAGCAACTATGAAATTTGCTCGTTTAATGGGTGCTTTAGCTTTCAGTGCTCTTGCTGCTATGACACTTGGTGCATTTAAGAAAGATGATGATGACGAAGATAATATTTTGTATCAGCACGCTATGTATGCTGCAACAACTTATTATCAACAAATGATTGAACCTATGCCAGTATTTGGTTGGATGGCTACAATAGAACAAACTGCAAATAATTTGTTTGCTGGTCAGAAAACTTTACAATCTGCATATAAACTTGTTAATCTTACTATTCAAGGTCTTTGGGTTGATGATGATGAACTTATTTATGATAGAGGTATTTATAAGGGACAAGATAAACGTGCAGTTGCATTACGTCAAGCTGTTCCTGTTCTTCGTCAAATTAATAAGTTTAATAATCTCGGTGCTACTATGTCTTATTACAATATGTATAATCCTTTTGGTATTACATTTACTGGTTTTAGAGATATGATTAGTCCGAAAGACAGCGATAACTACGAGGACGAATAATTCAATAAAGTAAACACCGGATATTTGCCCGTGGTGGTGCTTTCCAGCCTGCTACGGGCATTATCTTTTGTCGATGATACATTTGTCTAACTGACAAAAAAAGACCGTCAGAACGCCTGAAAATAGGCACTCTGACGGTCTGTCTGTATTACTTATTATGTTAGTAATATCGTTATTAATAATAACAACAATTATAGTAGCAATTAAAGTTGTAACATTGATAGCTCAGCCCTTCGGGCTTCGCTGACCCGGTGGGGCAGGAGGTTGCACGCCCACTTGTCGAGTTTATTCGCCACTGTTTTCAACATCTTTCGGTTTATCAAAAAGATATTGATATGTTTCATTATTAATAACAGTAAATTCTTTATCAGTTAAAGCAATAATCCAATCTCCTTTGTCGAGTCGAATTATATTCTCTCTAAACATAATAAACATCCAACCATCGGAAAAATGACAATATCTACAAAAACTAACACATTCTGAGATATTAGCACCATCCCATTGGACACCTAATAATCTAACATTTTTCTTTACATTTAGTCGCTTAATCATAAACTACCTTTTAAGACCATTAATAGCCCATTGAAGAACAAAACCTAAATGTCCCCAAATCTTATCCTTAATATCACGACGAGCAATACCTTCGCCAATAGCATGGTCGTAATTATTAGGATTTACACAAGCTGACGTACCAATGGTATCAAATCCAGTAATAGTAGTATCAAGAACAACGGTAGTCTTTTCACTAAGTCTAAGAGAATACCCTTGTTTCATAAATCCAAGAACATCACCTTCACTAATTTTAGTAGGGTCTAAAATCTGATAATATGCTTTCTCGAAAACATCTTTTGGTGAAAAAGATTTATAGTTATCAGGATAAATAACTTCGTAACCTTCTTCAATAACATCATTAGGATTACGAGCACGATTTAAGTCATAAACTATCTCATTACCATTAATCCTATAAACTGGACGAGCTTTAATCATTTTAACACCGATATAATAACGCTCATCTTATAAAATATCTGATTCATTAAACATCTTATTTCGATTTATTACATTAGACCACTTTTACCAAAACCATTTTCACCACGTTCAGTTTTGCTTAATTCATATTTAGAAGATTTAATATCAAATACTGCACGTTTCTTTTCAACAATTACACCTTGTGCAAGTCTACTATTAGGAATAATAATATAACTAAATGGTGTAGGATTTTGTACTATGATTCCACTGTTACCACGCCAGTCATTATCCACAGTACCAAATTTAACATCTAATAAAGTAGTACTTGAAATACCACTACGAGGACGAATTTGCATCTCATCTTCTTCAGGTATTTCAGTATAAATATTAGTTTCAAATTTAACAGTTTTATATGGGAGAATGATATTAACTTTGTCAATATTATTTACCGTCATATATTCCAGAAGAGTTTTTTCTTCAACTGGCTGATTTACTGCATGACGAATAGATTTATCTAATACGTTAGAATCAATAACCCATTCAATACCATCATAGCAATTATCATAAAGATAAGCTGTGACATCTTTGTCGTAATTTAATATACGACCAATAACACTTTTATCAAACCACGGAATTTTAGGATTAAACTTAGCTCGTAAATCGAAACCGGAAGCTCCAGGGCTTTTGTATTCTGGAACTTCCGTGTTATCGACATACAATCCTATAAGACTTTCTTTCATGCTATCTTATTCTTCAGATTGTGGGATTTCACTTACATCTGCGGTACGAATATTATACCCTTCTTCTCCAATATATTTTGCCATTTTAAGGAGATGACGTATAGAAATTGGCATCCTATCGTCACCTCCTTTCTTTCTAACACCAATAAAACATTTAGCATTAGTCATTCTACATTCCTCAGGTAATTGACTTGGATATTGAGCTAAAGCCCAACTTGCAAGCAAAGGAATAATTTCCCAACTACCAGAAGCACTTGGAATTTGACAATTATCAGAATCGAAGCTATTTACAGTACCATCAGAATATATAACTACTTCTGTAATCATTTAGGCACTTAAACGTTGAACTAATTTATTAAAGGCTGTCTGACCGAGTTTGAAAGAATTACCCTGCGTAATAGAATCGAATTTATTGAGATTATCTTTATATTCAATTCCATTATTAATATATGAAGTAACACCGTTATAAAGCCAAAGCATTGTACCGCGATGACTATCTTGTCCGGGGCCACGTTCAATATAATTAACCATAGCGTGTAACTGATTCTTCTTACGAGTAGAAATAACATCATTCTCATAAGGAATCTTACCAATACCACCGCATTTAGCAATAAATTCTTTCTGATTAGCATCACAAATTAAATCCGTGATATAATCAATCATCACATCATCATTAATCTTAATATTCTCAGCAGCTTCAAGAATCAGCTTAGCTTGTTCAGAATATTTAAGAGTGTCACGCATCATTTGAGCACCTATTGCTAAATTAGCTTTAACATTTTTAGTATGCTTAAATCGAACCATATTTTTACAATGATTCAAAGCAGCATTTAACGTATTGTTACATACAACACGAATATCAGTGAAACAAGCCTGAATACTACCACTTCCATCATGACTTGTAGTGAAAAGGATATATTTTTCCATTTCATCTTTTGCAATCTCATAAGTAGGAAGTTTAGCAGTAACAAAGATTCGTTCACCAATACCTAAAACACCAGCAGTCTGAATGATAACATCTTTTGGATTAATTACCATTTGACTTTTACAAACTTGATATATAAAATCCATAGCTTCTGTATTCTGAACAGGTTCATACCTACTACCAACAGTACCAAGAATTTTATAATTATCTTTACGATATGTAGCATATACATCACTTACGCGAGCACCCTTTTCCGGAATAATGACAACATCACCATTGGACATATGACAAGCATAGTGATTATCTTCTTTTACTATATGTTTAGCTTCAGGAGGAATAAAACTTGCAAACATCGGAGCTAAAGCTACTTCATAATCCATATTAGCAATACGAATGATTTCGTCAGGAGTTTTAGCTTCTTCAACGACAGTTCCAAGACCATGCCAAGGAACATCTTTCAACGAATAGAATGAATAAGTATTTCTATTAGAATTAAATTCAATATTCGCAGCCATAATTAAATTAGTTAGTTTATATTACAATTCAATAATACGAATATGAGCAATATCTTTATGTTCAGCGCCAAGTTTGCTAAACAGAAGTTCTTTCTCATTTTCAGCATCTTTAAGATTCAAAAATGTAAGAGCTTCATTATGGTCATTAATCCACTCTCCACCATCTTTGGTTACATTTTTAAGAAAACCTTGTTTCTCACCAGCGATTACTTTTGTAATCAAATACTTTTTACTCATAGCTTAATTAATTTTAATTTGTTTAATGATAGACTACTTATATATAGCAGTTTCAGACGTAACAATTTCCATATCAATTTTATCCATGACATGAGCTATTCGTTCAGCACGAGCAATATCTTCGTTAGATTCATTAGATGCCTTAGCCCAATTATCAAGCTCCTTAATAGCTTTCTTATCAAATTTAACAGTATAAATATAATCATCACCTAATTTATCATGAATATATCTACCTACCTCTTTTGCTAAGCTAATAGGAACATCAACTGTAATACTAATAGAAGCAATCTTATCTAATTCTTCTTTATGTTTCTCAACGAAAATATTATCTTCCGGCGGAAGTGGTGCTTCTGTTATATGAAGTAATGAAGTAACAATAGGGTCTAAGGCATTTTCATTAATTGAAACACTTTCCGACTCTTTTGTATAAACAGTAAAATCAGGAAATTTAAGACTATAATTACCAGATTTACCAACTTGACCAAATATATGTAAAGCATCAACAACTGAAGATTTAAGTCTACCAGCTATTTTATCAAAACTTGTATTCCTATCACGAAGTCTTTTAATTTCATCTTTATTATAAGCAATATTAGCTTTTTGAGCGTCAATCACTTGTCGATAAGCACGAAGTTTATCTTCAAGTTCACTTTCAGCAATAGCTAATTCTTCTGCAATTTCTTCCGTTATTTCGCCGTCATTCTCTTCTATCTGCGAAACAAGATAATCATATTTTTGCGCAATACCAAATAAATTACTCATAAATTGTCAAAATAATTTTTGTTCAACATAACCCTTTTTAACATTATAACCTTTTTCTTTACAAATATAAGTTAATTGTTTATGAATACTATCATATCCATCAGCAGTATTATCAAGATAAAAATCCCAACCAGTATAATTCTCTAAATCACACTCAGTTTTATCACCGGATGTATCATCCATTTTAGTATTACGGAGAACACGAATTGTAGTTAATTCAATTTCATTCTGACGAGCAAAATCTTTAATACAATTCAATTCAAATTGTTCTCGAATATCAGGAATAATAAAATAATCACAAGGAGTAATTCTGATTCTATTTATAACATCATCAATAAACACTCTGTCATTATCAAATCTTAATAGTTTACCAAAATGAAGTAAACATTTACGATATGTAAGCTGTTCATCAATACCGTAACGATTAACAATATAAGGAGATTTAGATAACTTAAAATAATGAGAATCTAATTGAGATACATTACAATTTGTAACAGCAGCTACAATACGTTTAAGCATTGTAGCCATATGATATATCTCAACTTTACCAGCGAGCATACCTTCAAGGTATTCAGTAACATAAGTTTTACCTGTACCTTTTCTACCACTGATTAAAATTAATTTACCAGTCATATAATCTTAATTAATTATTTCTTCTGGAAAGTTAGCAAATACATTTTGTCTACCTTCTTGACCATGTAACACTCTTAAAGCAGCTTCTTTCTTAACTGCTAAAATAATACTACGTTTGAATAACTTATTATAAATTCTAACCATTTCACGAGCAACATATGAATTACCATCTGTCATACCGTGACGATTATTAATTTCAATAAGAAGTTCTTTAAGCGTTTTCTTCTCGCTTTCGCTCCTGCTCTCGTTCATACATATACTTTTTGTTATACTCATAAATAGTATTAAATGTTTCACCAGAAACACAACCATCATAATCAGGAAGTTCCTCTTTTATAATATTATCTATAATATTTGTAATAGCAATGCAAATACCAAGATTTCTTAACTGAAGAGTACTACCTTCTTCAAAAAACTTGTCTTGTTCATCTTGTGGAACATTACATTTACTAAGAGCTTTAGCAAATACTTCTTGAAATTTTGAACGAGATATATAATTATTATTAGCCATAGTAGTTTATTCAAAATAATTAATAATACGACCTGTTTCATTAGGGAATCTAACAGCAATATCTTCTGCAATCATTTTAGCAATTTCAATCATTTGAGGATGTGCAGCTTTATGATTACGAAGAAGAAGGAAACCTTTATTCTCAACAATAGTGAGTTTGGGATAAACAGTTTCAAGATGTTCACCAATCCACATATCAAGAGTACCAGATATATAAATATCTGATTTAGTAGCAGTAGGAAGAACCGAACGAGCTAATTGAGCAGGTTCACCATCATTAGTTAATTCTTGATATACAGCTTCATTACCAGCAACAGCATCATAAAATTTCTCTAATGAATTTTCATTCTTAAACGGCGGCTCAATTACATTAATATTCTTACCATATTTATAACCAAGTCTACCTTTAGCATAGTTGCACCAACGAGTACTTTCTTGCATAAAACTCATTTCACGATGACGAACTGCTTCATGAGTAACACCTCTGTCGGTTGTAATTTTATAAGTAACATTATAAATCTCCGGCGCACGTTCACGTATTTCAGCATCAGAAGCAATTCGAAGACTTGCATCAATACCATATTCAAGTTTAGCAGTAATATCTTTATCATCAAACAGTAAATGAGAAAACTCCTTACTCAAAAGAAGCATATTATAAAACAAATCATTAACTTCGCTTGGATGATAAATATCATTATAAATAGCTTTCATTTTACGACTATTACTCATAATATCAAGAAATACTCGATATGAAAAACCAATATAATTACCAAGATAAGACCTACGAATATAAGGACTTAATTTAACAAATTCTCGAACAATACGATTTGGAATTGAAGTAACATTAAAATAAACATATTCATGTTCAAATATAGCAGTATGACCATCAATAAGTCTATTTCTACAAAAAGTTTCAGCTGAATCAGGTTTGATACTATCCTCTTGTTTAGTACAAACTTTACCGATTAATTCAATCTTTCTAAGACCTCGGTAATCACAAAATTCGATTGTAGGTTCTACAACATTCATAGCTTTAATTGTATTAGTTCAGACGCGACAAGTGGGCGTGCAACCTCCTCTCCCACCGGGGAGCGGAGCCGCTGGGCGAAGCCCAGCAGGCGGAGCCACACAAGTTACACCTCCTGTCGCTTCTCGAATTGCGACAATAATTGTTTACGAGTTACTTTATATTCTTCAAGACTAATTCCTATTCTATTACAGATAATTATAACATCCATAATAGTAACACACTGACCACCCCACATAACATTCCACAAATCGTTAGCTTGAACTTCCCAAATATAATATCCACCAAATTGAATCTTATAATTGTAACAAGTTTTACGATTTAATTGAATATTATTTTGTACACAAGTAGCAAAGAAATGAGCAAAACCAGTAAAATCTTTTAATTTAATAACTGCATCATTCCATAGTCTAACAACTCCATTAGTTGATTCATAACGCATTACAGCATAAGTACCATACTGTCGCCATTGATAAGGAATACTACTAATTTTATAATTTCTAAATTCTTGAATTAGAACTTCAAGTTCTTCTTGATATTTCTTAGCTTTTTCTTCTTCAATAGCTTTCTGATTATCAAGATATTCATTGAATTTAATTTTAATAATAGATTTAAGTTCTTTGCGAGTAGTTCTATTATTCCAAAGTTTCTTAAATTCAGTATAATTTTTACAATAAGGTAATATAACTTTTTTAGCATGAATAGTTTGCCAATAAAGAATTTTACCGCTAATAATAAGATTTTGTTTAGGACTTAAAGTAATACGAATATTATCTTTAAGATTAATTGTTGTATTAAATGTATTATATATTTTTCTAAAACCTTTATATTCTACATAAGTATTATATAAAGTATAAGCTTTATTAATAATCTTATTAGCATCAATACCTTGTGCTTTACAAATACTTAAAATATCTTTTAATGCAGAACGCCATGCTTTACGAGCATTATTATATTTTATTTGATTAGTTCTAACATTAGCAAATCTTTGATTGGTAATATCTTGTTTAAAAATATGTCTTGTAACATTAAGATTTTGATT